>Ga0315289_10000202_pt1 | contig 94349 bp, 77 predicted proteins | sample YL17G11_40_MG_FD_203452 | JGI IMG/M metagenome (GOLD analysis project Ga0315289, IMG submission 203452) | Sediment microbial communities from Yellowstone Lake, YNP, Wyoming, USA - YL17G11_40 | ecosystem: Environmental > Aquatic > Freshwater > Lake > Sediment | place: USA: Wyoming | collected... | reverse complement strand
CACTCATCCCTGGCGACCGGCGCACGCCGCTCTGGGGTAACCCTCAAGAAGAGCCGAGTGCGGGAAAGCCGCACGCTCGGATCTGTGAGGGCGAAAGCCGAATGGCTGAGCTACTCGACCAGGCTCCCCCAAGCAAGCCGTTCTATGACTGGGTCGTGAAGAACACGCCAAGGGGCTCTTTGCTGATTGGCCACGGGATCTGGGAACTTCGGTATGTAACTGGTCGCACAGTGCTCGAGAGCGGAGCCTACTACGAGGGGAGAACGGCATTGGATGGGTCCGCAGTGTCGGCTTTTTTGCACCGGCACGGGGACAAATTCGACGGCATCTACTTAGTTGTCAGTAACGGCGAATGCCCAATCGTGAGAGAGTCCTTCCGTGCCGCCGGGGTCAGGCTGAGACCGGTCTATGCACAGGACACGCAGGCGATGGACGGGCTCAGCATTCTTCAGGTCCAGTCCTGGAGTGCGTCAGGACAACCGTGACCGAGCCTGGTCGAGTAGCTCAGCCATTCGGCTTTCGCCCTCACAGATCCGAGCGTGCGGCTTTCTCGCACTCGGCTCTTCTTGAGGGTTACCCCAGACCGGCCTGCGCAGGGCGCCGACCACCGGGAATGGGCGCGACCATCCCTGTCCCTCGCCAGCCTCTCTGTCGTGTCCGGGCACCGCGCAGGGGCATGAGAGACTGCCCAGGCTGGGCGCCCCCTCTCACTGTCGGCGCCGTTCGAGCTCCGTCAGAACCCGTAGCGCCCATTGGCCATACTCACTGTCCGGGTCCACGTCGACGATTCGCTGCAGCTCGGCTTGCGCCGCTCCGATGTCCCCGAGGTTCAGGTACATCTGGGCCAGCGCCACGGCCGCTGGCGAGTCATCCCGCGTGCGTCGGCGCGTTGCATCCAGCCGTCGCGCGACGCGAGAGAGGTCATCGGTGCCCATGGGAGGCGGAGGCTGGTAGTACGTGAAGAAGAGGTACAACAGGCTCCCCACCACGGCCAGGACCACGAACGGGCGCCAGCTCCGCCAGTTGCCCAGCGTTCGCCACTCGTTAGTGGCCAGCGTCTTCTGGTAGTCCCCCAGTGCAGTGAGATCGGTGGCCGACAGGACTCCGGGCGAGGCCAACCGGTGTCCCCGCAACGCCTGGATCCACTCCCCGGCATCCAGCGTTCGCTCCTCCTCGACGGTCACCTGGGTTCCGGTGGCCGCGTCGGCCTCCAGTGAACGCCTGATGACGTCTACCTGCCCCTCAACGACCCGCACGGAAGCGTCAGTCTGCCCCACACTCAGGTGGAAGCTTGTCCCCCGCACGGCGACCGTCAGGAAGGGAGAGTCCACCGAGAAACCGGAACGCTTGGTCTGTAGCTTGCTGACCCGGGCGAACACCTCACCGAGCCGCACATACGTCCGCGTTGTGCTCGTTCCATCGCCCGCCAGGCTGATCTCTTGAACAGTCATCTCCGTGTTCTCGTACACCCGAACCCGACTGTTGTCCGGGAATCGCACCAGCGCCGTGGAGGCGACGCCCGTCGTCAGGGCGTCGCTCGGGCTGAGCAGGTCCCCCACGACCGCCGGCACGGCCCCGCCCGCTCCCGACCGGGTTAGCTCGACCAGTCCCGCCACATCGGCGATGGAGGCCTTGCCCTCGGGCACCCGCCCACCCGCATAGCAGGCAACATAGGCATACCCCAGGATAGCCACCAGCAGCGCCAGAGCCCTCAGGACGACCTTGCCGACCCTGGGCAGTCGGACCGTCGGCAGCAGCATGGGCACCCGCAGCTCCTCCGGCAGGGCCAGCAGGTTTCCACGCCGTACCTCAGTCAGCATATGCCAGGTCATGCTCTTGTACCGGTCGCAAAGCATCCCCAGTGCGAAGTACACCGCCTCCACCACCGGGCCGGAGACGGGCATGTTCAGTTGCGTGCCAAGGTGGTTCGTGACGGCCACGACGCCCGCCCCAACGGCCACCGTGCGCAGGTTGCCTGTGCCACCGGCCACGGACCCCCCACCGATCACCGCGGCGGCGAGCGGCGCCAGAACCCACATCAGCTGCCCCGTCGGTCCCACTGCCGGCAACTGGGCGCCGGCGATGAGCAGCCCGGCCAGCCCGGCCATCAGGCCACTCACGCCAAAGACGATCAGGATGTGCGGGGCGGAAGTTCGGTTCGCGGCCTCCGTCCGGTTGGGGGCCCCGCCGACAGGCCAGAACGTGGGTTGGTTCAGCAGGACCTTCCCGAGCGCCAAGGCCAGCACGAACAGCGTCAAGATAACGGGCACCCCGGCCACGTCGGTGTCGCCGAACGAAACCAGGACCGGGTTCGCCACGACCAGCTCCCGAGTCGCGGACAGATAGATAGCCAGATGCAGCGCGACGACGCCGGCAATGATCGTCACCATTGCGGAGGAAAGCCGAGTCCACCCGATCAGGAAGCCCTCCAGCAGGCCAATGACGCACCCGACGCTGAGGGCCGCCGCGGTGGCTGGCAGGAAGCCGTGTGGGGAGGCTAGGACAGCGCAGCAAGCGGCGAGGCCCGCCAACGGCCCGGCCCCGAAGTCATGATGGCCTTTGAGCAGCGGGAACGTGACGCCCAGAGCCACCAAGCCCAGGAGCCCGTAGTGCAGCAACAGTTGGCGCAGGGCAAGGGCCGAGGGGTGCAGCCCCGCCAACGCCAGCAGCAAGCACGCTAGCAGGAAAACGGGGACGGCCTGTCCGACCGCCATCGCGCTCAACCATCGCATGGGGTTGCGGCCAACCGCGCGCCGCTGTGCCCCGGCAGGCAATGGAGCCTGGCATTCCTCACATATCCGAGCGCCTATCGGGTTGCCGTGCCGACAGCGTGGGCAAGTGACGGGTGACATCAGGAACACCCCCTCAGTCTGTTCGGAGCCCAGTGGCCCGACCCAGGATCTCGTGTACTCCGACCGGATCGGGATGGCCAGGCACCGCCATCCCACCATGTTCCTGAACCCGAAAGCCCGGGCCGAGCGCCGCGACGAACTCCCCGGTCGCCAGAATGGTCGTGCCCAACTGCTTGTTCAACTGCTCCAGGCGGGCGGCCAGGTTCACCGATTGGCTAACCGCCGTGTACTGCACCCGGATGTCGGACCCGATGTGCCCCACCAGCGCCTCACCCGTGCTGAGGCCGATGCCGATGCGCAGCGGCTCCGTCACGACACCTCGCGCCAGCCAGTCCCGGTTGAGCTGCTCTAACCTCGAGACCATGTTGACCGCCAGGTGCGCCGCCCGGTCCACGTGGTCCGCCTGGTCCTCCATGACATTGAAGGTGATGAACACGCCGTCGCCCATGATGTTGTCCATCGTCGCCTCGAGGTCGAAGGCCAGCTCCGTCATCGCCTGCAGGTACTCGTTCAGCAGCTCGACCATCCGGCGCGGGTCCGAGCGAGCCGAGAGCGACGTGAAACCTCGAATGTCGGCGAACAGGGCCGTCACCGGACGCAGACTGCCCGCGAAACGCTGCTGTAGCTCCCCGGCGTCAAGCCTCGCAACGACCTGCGGCGGGACGTACCGGCGGAACTCCTCCCGAAGACGCCGACGACCGGCCTCCTCGGTCCGCAAGCGGAACACCGCTATCGGGGCGTAGGCCCCCGCCAGCGCCAGCAGCGGGGCGACCGCCGGCAGCACGACACCGGAGCGGCGGAAGAGCCAGACCGATACGGCCTCGCAAGCCACTGCCGAGAACAGCACCAGCCCCAGGCCGGGAACGGGCCTCAGCGAGGTGGCCGCCGCTACCCCGAGCAGACCCAACATCACCGTCAACGCCGCTGACGTGGCGCTGCTAACGGGCCTGAGGAACGTGCTGTGCAGCAGGTTGTCCACCGCCTGGGCGTTGATCTCGACCCCGTACGCGCCCCGATGGGTCGGCGTCGGGTAGAAGTCACGGAGGCCGGCGGCCATCATGCCGACCAGAACCACCTTGCCGCTGAACGCCCCGGCCGGTACGTGCCCGCGGATCACATCGACGAAGGAGTAGCATGGCATCTGGCGTGAGGGGCCGCCGAAGTCCAGACAGGCCGCGCCATCCGGCCCCAGGGGCACCGTGTGCCCTGGGGCGAGAGAGGCCGCGCGACGGAGGTCGAATCGCATGTGGCCGTAGTCCCAGCCCTGCGCCTGCACCGCAACGGCAAGTGGGAAGACGGGGTCGAAGCCGCCGGTATCCACATCCCTGAAGAGCAGGAAGAGCCGCCGGGTCACGCCGTCCCGATCGGGCAGGAAAGCCGCGATGCCCTTTCCTGCCGCCGCAGCGGACACGGACGGCACCGGCGGTGTGACGCCGGACACGCGCGGCAACCGGTCGTGGCGGAGAACGATGCCCGGCCTGACGGTCCAACGGGGCCCGACCGGATTGCCCCGGGAACCCGCCGGCGCTGAGGCTACGTACGCCGCGTACACCACGCAGCCTGACTCCGCTGTTGCTTCCGCCAGTTCTCGGTCATCAGACGCTGCGCTCGAGGCCTCCGTGAACAGCACGTCAAAGCCAATGGCACGAGGTCGGTCGCGCATGAGAGCCCGGACCAACCGGGCATGCCACTGCCGGCGCCACGGCCAGCGTCCCAGCTCTGGCGAGCTGACGCTCTTGTCGTCAACGCCGACGATCACAACGTCCTCACTCAAGGGGCGAGGCGGGCCGACTCGGAAGCGGAGATCGGCGGCGCGGTACTCGAAGGTCTCCAACGGCTTGCCGGGCAAGCAGAGGCAGTGAGCGATGAGCGCCAGGAGGACACCGAGGCCAAACCACCGGGAGAACGGTGACAGCCAAGCAGACCTCGCGGTTGGGCCGGCGTAGCTCCCCTCCACCGTGCAACACCATCCCTGGCGAAGCCCTCGGGTCGGTTGCCGCGGGTGGTGACCGCTTTGTCTCGACGCCTGCTCGCTTCGGCACCATCGCGTGGTGAGGTCATCCCCCGCGGCCGGCCCCAGCCGGACTGAGTGCTCTCAGGAGACACGCAGCGGTGCCTATGGCGATGCAGCCGGTCCCCAATTCCCGCCTTCTCGCGTTTCCCCTCCGGGTCGACCATACAGAGCGACTCCCAAATCGGGGCAGCGATAGTGCATGCACCCATCCCGGGCAGTGCTGGAACGAGAGCCAAGGCCCAGGCCACGAGCAGGGGGCAAGACCTGAGTTCGGCCGGGGTGCAAGAGAGTCGAGGGAGAGGTGATGGCTTGCCAGAGCCCCGAGGGGAGATGCGGAGTGGCGCCCGCGGCCTCGACCTGGGATCGCCCCACGTGGGGAATGGGGCGCACCTGCCGCCATGCCGCATTCGCCAGACCTTCGATTGCCAGGTCAACCTGCCGGGCCAGCTACACTATCGACAACAGCGCCTGTACACCCTCAGGAGAAGGCTCAGCGACGGCCAGCACGTCCGTTCCGTCAACGTTCCACAGTGCCCCGCCCGCCTTGGCCATCCCCTCCAGGGGTTGCCTCCAGGGACAACCGGGCGGCATCCTGGGTGAGAGGAGTGACCTCAGCTCCCGGGCCGCCCTCTGCCAATGAGCCGATCTCCATCGGGCGACCAACAGCATGGTACTCGAAGCCAAGACGCGCCATGGCCTTCGGGTCGTAGAGGTTGCGCCCATCGAAGATGATCGGCTGGCGCATCGCCTGCCGCATCAACTCAAAGTCGGGGTTGCGGAACTCCGGCCATTCGGTCATCACCACCAGGGCATCGACGTCCTGCAACACCGCATACATGTCCAACCAGATGCTGGCTCGACCACCGAAGTACGACTGAGCGCATCCCGCTGCTGCGGGGTCGAACGCGCGAATCTCAGCGTCGCGGTCCAGCAGAGCGTTGGCGACGGTTAGCGCAGGCGCCTCGCGAATGTCGTCCGTCCCCGGCTTGAAGCTGATGCCCCACAACGCCAGAGCCCGCCCCGAGAGATCGCCATCGAAGCGGTGGGCGATGCGTTCGATGAAACGCCGCCTCTGACGATCATTGGCTCGGTCAGCAGCCTCGGCAATCCCCATCGGGCAGTCGCTCGCTGCCCCCATGGCAATCAGCGCGCGGACATCCTTGGGAAAGCAGGACCCGCCATAGCCGATGCCGGGGAAGAGGAACTGGTGACCAATGCGAGGATCAGATCCCATTCCTTGTCGCACGAGTTCGACATCGGCTCCCAGCCGCTCACAGAGGCAGGCGACCTCGTTGACGAACGAGATGCGGGTGGCAAGGTAGGCGTTACACGCGTACTTGGTCAGCTCGGCGCTACGCCGGTCCATGACTAGCATTCGGTCGTTCGTCCGCATGAACGGTCGGTACAGCTCACGAAGTGTCTGCTCGGCCCAAGCGCTATCGGTGCCAACCACAGCCCTGGTCGGTTTGAGGAAGTCGCTGACGGCAGACCCTTCCTTCAGGAACTCCGGATTCGAGACGAGCGCGAAGGGACAGGTGGTCTCCGCAGCGATCATCTGGTCCAGTCGGTCCCCGGTACCCACCGGAACCGTGCTCTTCACGGCGATGACGGTCGGCCCGTCGATATGCCGCGCAATGAGCCGGCCAGCGTGCCACACTTGGGAGAGGTCAGGATTGCCATCGGTTGAGCCCGGCGTCCCGACGGCAACCAGGACGACGCGCGCGCCCGGCAACGCCTCCGCCGGATCATCAGTGTACGTGAGTCGCTGCGCCCGTAGATTGCGCTCGATGAGCTCTTCCAGCCCGGGCTCGTAGATCGGCACCTGCCCCCTCTTGAGCCCCGCGATCCGCTCCCGGTCTACGTCGAGACACACCACATGATGACCAGTGTTAGCGAAGCCAGCACCGGAGACCAACCCAACGTAGCCGGCACCGACGACACAAATGCGCATGGCAGGCCTCCGGCAGCTCTGAGCTGTCTGGCTGTGAACAGACAGCGTACCGAGGATGTGCGTCGTAGAGCTCTCGTCAGTGCAAGGGATCTGCAAAATGCGCGTGTCCCGGGAGATCATCCGCTGGACAACGCCGAGCCGGCCTACTCAGGAAAACTTTACCTTCCGTTTACTCCCTTAGTGGAGGCATCGGCTTGCCACAAGGCGTTGCGGTGCTGTAGACTGAGGTAAGTTACCGCTAGTATCATGGGAGCCCGGCGAGGGTGTCAACCGCTATGCAGCCGAAGCTCTCGACAGCCGCACGCGTAGTGTCCCGGGAGGGTGACAGATGAGCCGAAGGATGATCCTGCTCCTCTTGATTGGTATGCTCCTTTGTAGCCAAGCGCACGCCCTGCTGTTCTCGTTCAGCGGCACCAAGAGCTTTGGTGGGGAGGTAGGCGACCTTGCAGCCCAGGCTGTGTTCACCCCTGCCGGCCAAGACCTCGAGGTATGGCTTGGGAATGTGGGGCCAGATGTCTGGATACCAAGCCAGGTTCTGACCGCGGTCTTTTTCGACATACGGCAGGGATACCAGGGGCCCACCAACCCGGGGCTCACCATTGACCAACTGCTGACCCCGGAGTCCGCCAGCCTCCTCAGTGACCTGGTCCTCCCGTCGGGAGAGAACCCGGCCGTGGCGAGGTTTGTCCCGTATGAGAGCGGAGTCCCGGCACCGGGCTACCTTGATCCCAACGTGGCCGACACGGACTACCAGTACAACATCGGTGGAGAATGGGCGTACCGCTACTTCCCCGGCGCGACCAGTCCGGCCCCAGGAGGGACAACGCAGGGGATCAGCAGCAGTGGGCTTGGCTTGTTCGGTGACGGGAACTTCAACGGTCCAGACCTCGCCCCACCCAACGCGCTTGACGGGGTGCAGTACGGTCTTCTCAGCATCGATGACGACCCCACCACCGGCAACCAGAAGGTCACGGGGGCCGAAAACAACCCGCAGCCACTGATCTGGTACCACGCAACGTACCAACTCGACCTGCCGGTCGCCTGGGAAGACCGCTGGACCATTCAGAACGTATGGTTCCAGTACGGGACCTCGACTAGTGACCCGCAGATCGGGCCTCTCTACGTCGAAGGGGTCTCCGCGCAGGCCGCCGTCCCTGAGCCCGCCTCCCTCTGCCTGCTCGGCCTCGCCAGCGGCGCGATCGCGACGATGGTGAAGAAGCGGAAGAAGGCGTAGCCCACGAGGCACGACCACCGAGACGAGACGAGAGCCCCGCCCGCAAGGCGGGGCTCTCGGTGTGGGTACAACGGCAGGAGGGCCGCTCCTCTCAGGAGTGGTCGAGGCCGGCGTGGTGGGAGAGGAGACGGGCGGGGAGTGCTGCTTTGCTGACGCGTGGTTGAGGGCCTGTGGGGACGAAGACGTTCACCAGGTGCCGTAGTAGGTGCCGTCCGACCCGAGGCCGGTTGCGGCGCTGCGCACGTGTCCCGTCCCCCGGTCGTAGACCCAGTCTCGCGCGCGTGTCACCGGGTCGACTGGGAGGCCGCCGTCGGGCGTGGTCAGGTATGGGCCGTGGTATGTGCCCGGAAGGACTGTGATCAGCCGGCCATCGGGGGGCAGGCAGGCCCTGGACGGGGGGGAGATGCGCAGGAGGTCCGTCAGTCGACGCGGCTGCCCGCCGACGTGAGCGCGGAAGGTCTCGATCGCCAGGCGCAGGCGGTAGAGGTCCGCCCGCAGGACGGCCTCCCTGGCGTTCCGCGCCGCCCCGCCCACGTGGGGCACGATGATGGTCGCCATTAGGGCGAGGCACAGGACGACGATGGTCACCTCAAGCAAGGTGAACCCGCGCCGTCCCTGTGTTCTGGACAAGCTCAAGCCCTCCTCGGCGGGGGACCACTCGCAGTCACCTCTAGGTACCCTGGCCACGTCTCCAACGTGCAAACAGAGCACTACAGCGAACCGAAGTCCGCGTCTGCTGTGCGGGCGGGCCGGACTGGCCTCTTGCCGCTGGTGGCAACTCGTTCCTGCCGAGGCCAATCCCCTTCGGGGCTGCGCGCGGCCAGGCAGGCGGGCCGCAGAGGGGGCAACTGGGGCCGGGGCGAACCAACCCACGACAGGGGATCGCCCCGATCTCGCGAGGTCTGGTCGGCGATCCAGCCATGCCACAGGCGGCGCAGGCAACCGGGGGCCTGTTGGGGGGGGCAACGGTGAACAATGCGCGTAGGGACGCCTATGACGAGGGGTATGCGGCGGGCCTGGCCGAGGGCATGGCTGAGGGTTGCCGCGTGGGCTATGAGCGAGGCTTCGAGAGGGGCTACGACAGGGGCTTGGCGGAAGGCTGGAAGGATGAGCAGACCACGTGTTCCAGCGAGGCGGCGTCGGCCACCGGGCCGCCCGAGGGGCAGGAGCCCCCTGGCCGCGGCTTCGTCGACCCGGGGCAGGACCGGCTAATCGTCGCCGTGCCGGGGGGCCAGGACCCGGTGCGGGCCTTGGAGGACGCGTTCGACCGCCATGGAGGGCAGCGCGCCCAGCCGGCAGACTGGCTGGTCCTGGCGGCCGACAGCGCCTCTGTGAAGGTGACCCCGCCGCTTGACGATGCCAGGAGGAGCGTGCTCGCCGAGTTCATCGCCCAGCACTCACTGGCAGGCGAACCCTCGATGTGGGCGATCCAGCCCGCGTAGCGGAACGCCGCCCGGCCTCGCCAGGGGCCGGCCGGCTCAGTTCGCAACAGAGGAACGCGGGATGGACTGTCATGTTAGCCATGTGCGGCGGCGTTCGGTCACCTCGGCTGCCGGCGCTGGAACCGCCGGGTTGCGAGTCTCGGACGAGCGCAAGGGAGGATGATGCCCCATGGCCAAGCGCATCCTGCTGGTCGATGATGAGCGTGACTTCGTCGCCGCGACGAAGCTGTACCTGGAGGAGGAGGGCTACGAGGTGCTCGGGGCCCACGACGGCCACGAGGCCATCGCGCTCCTCAGGGACCCCGGTGATCTGCCGGACCTTATCATCCTCGATGTCCGCATGCCGCGTCTCTCCGGCTGGGACGTCCTGCGCATGGTGCGGGACGATGAGGTCACCCGGGAGATCCCCGTCATCATGTTGACCGCCGCCGACCAGGACGCTGACCAGGCTCGGGGCTGGGAACTCGGCGTCGACTGGTACCAGACGAAGCCGGTGAGTCCCCCCGAGCTGCTGGCGGTCCTCCGGCGGCTGCTGCCGTCAGTCGAGGAGACCGGTCAGGGCGTGCCGTGACCGCCCCGCCGAGCAGGCAAGGCAGCGGCCGAGGGGCGCAAGTGATCGAACCGCGCACAACCCAGGGACGGCACTCGTCCGGGGCTGGCCGAGTCCAGTGGGCGGTCCGTTACCGAGTCTCGCGGAAGCAGGGAGACCGGGACTGGACCAAGGCGCCGTCGTCCAGGCGCCGCGTGGGCTGTACCAGGTCTCCCGGCAGGATGGCGGAGTGACAGGAGAGGGCGGAGATGGTGGACTTCAGGAGTGACTGCCGGCACTTCCGCTGGTTCAGGACGGCCAGCAAGCCCGCTACGCCCGCCGGCAGCCGCGCACCGGTGAGGTACATCTGCCAGTGCAGACTCGGCCACTTCAGCCGGGGCTCGACCCGCCATGCCAGCAGTAACCCCTGCGAGGGCTGCCCCGACTACCAGCGAGCCGAGACACCGAACGCACAGGATGCCCCCCAGGGCTGAGCGATCTCAGGCGAGCCGACACCAGGAGCCCCGTCGACGAATGGCGGGGCTTCGTGTTGCGGCAGGACGCTGCTCCCCCCACGCCACACCTGGGGCCGGTTCTTGTGAGTAGATGTAGGCAGTTGCGGGATACCACCGCCAACGGGGTACAGCCCCACTCGCCGCTGAACGGCAGCGGCGTCGGACATCCGCTTCCCCTACAGCGCTCGCGTGCTGGGCGCCAAGCCCGTTACACCTGCACCCGTCTGAGACCGCGCCGGCCCGGAGAATGCGCCTTCGGGGCTCCTCCGCGCGGCGCGAAGTGTCCGATTCTGTCACCTTTTGTCACCTCGCGCGGCCTCCTCTGTCGCCAGCCGGCCGAACTCGGTGGCGTCACTGGCAGCCGCCGGCGAGCCCTGAGCCTGCCGAAGGGTCTGCTGGCAGTGCTCTCTTGCAGACGGAACGGCGCCACTGGCAGCACACGGCCGCTGCCAGTGCCACAACCTGCGCGGGGATCGGCAGGAATGCTCCCTGCGGAACACGAACAAGGACTCTACCGAAGCTGTGTCTGGGTGTATCGGTGCCCACCGAGATGCCCTTGGGGGGTGAGCAGGCATGGCAGGGAAGCGGGCACGCCAGCGCGAGGCCGATGTGCCGAAGGCCGGATCCACGAGGAGCGGCGCCATCGACCGGTTGATCGAGAGCAAGTGGTTCCCGCTGGTGGGTGTGTCGGCCGTCGTTGTGGGGATACCACTGGGTATCTGCATCGCCTTCAAGCTGCTGGGCGGGTTGGTCTGGCTGTCCGAGCGCAGCGCGGTAGCCCGATCTCTCCTGGGCTTCCTGCTCGGCATCCTCTTGTTGGGGGGGTTCATAGGCTGGCTGATTGATGCCAGCAGCCGCAAACCGGAGCCTGGGAGTAGCGAGTCGTTGTCTGGTAGCACCGGGTCATTCCCCCCTCCGGGAGATCCATGGCGCGAGGAGATGCGGGAGAAAGCGAAGATACGTCTCATGGGCCTGGATGGCCCGAACGGGCCCGGAACCTGATACGTCCCCCGGAGCAGACACATCGCGCCGCTCGACCACGATGGCGAAGAAACGCAAGAAGGCGTAGGCGACGTGGCCTGCATCGAGTTGGGTACCAGAAGCCCCGTCCTTAGTGGCGGGGCTTTTTGCTGTGGTACGTCGTGGGATCGATGGACGAGGTCGCAGTAGAGGACGGTCAAGTGGGTGACACACGTACCGGGGAACGAAGAGGGGCCCTCTCCCCTATCGTCTGACACCATCGCCGCGGCCTGCGGCCGGTCTCAAGCAGGCATCGTGGGGGAACCACGGGGAGTAAGCGACCCCCCCCCTACTCCGGTTGTCGGTGAACCGGAGGGGTAACGCGCAAGCCGTCAGCCGCCAGCTAGCGGTGTCTCAGGACCACCGCCAAGAAGTGCACAGCAAGGGCCACAGGGGCGGACATCCAGTTGCCTCGCTGCGCACGTCGGACGGGTTCGCTGGGCAGCTCGGGCTCGCGGTCGAAGTCGTGGGCCTCGACCTCTCTCTCGTCGACCCACATCACGCCACCCTCTTCGGGGCCGCCTAGAACAGGGATCAGCATGGCCCTGCCCTCCGTTGCCCCCTCCCACAGCCCGTTTGAACAAGTCCCCCTTTGCCGGCAGACTGGAGCCTGGCAGCTCTCGCCGTGCTGCGCGCAACTGCCCGAGACACGGCATGCCGCCTGGGCCTCCGCGCCCGCAGAAGCCCGTTACCCCTTATGACACATGTCGCACGCAGAAGTTCCCGCCGCGGTCTCCCGTTGGCGGTGCCGCCGGCAAGGCGTCAGCCCCCCAAGCTGTTACCAATGATTTGCATCGGCCTGGCAGCGATGTAGCAAGGGGCAGGGAAACTGCAGGCAGTGCGCCGGGGACAGGGCGACCGGGTTCCGTGCCCGCCAAGGAGAAGCACCAGACCCGGCGAACCCGTCAGATGGCCGATACGCCATCGCGGCACAGGGGGGATTGGTGTTGGTCATCGAGGTCACGGCCCCTTCGCGGATCGACCTTGCCGGAGGGACCCTCGACATCTACCCGCTCTACCTGTTCGAGGAGGGCGGCATCACCGTCAACGTCGCCACGACCATCAAGAGCCGTGTGCGGCTGACCCAGCGTGATGACGCCCGCATCGTGCTGCTGTCACATGACTCGGGTGACAAGGAGCGGTTCGAGTCCCTCGATGCCATCCGTTTCGGCGGCCCGCTCGATCTCATAGCCCGTGCGGTCAGGTTCTACTCCCCACCGAGCGGCGTGACCATCGAGACCCACAACGATGCTCCCCGGGGGTCGGGCCTGGGGGCCTCGTCCTCGCTCCTCATTGCCACAACGGCCGCCCTCTTGGAGTTGACCCAGACCGACCTCGACCCTCTCACGATGGTCCGCTACAGCGCAAACCTCGAGGCCCAGAACGTCCGCGTCCCGACGGGGAAGCAGGACTACTACCCGGCGGTCTTCGGTGGCCTGAACGCGATCTGGTTCGGGGTGGACGGCGACTGCGTGGAGCCGATCGACATGGGCGAGGAAGGCCTGTGCGACTTCGAGAGTCGTCTCGTGCTCGCCTTTACCGGCGAGTCCCGCTTCTCGGGCACCAGCAACTGGAACATGCTGAAGATGTACCTGGACGATCAGGGCACAACCGTTGCCAACATGAAGGCGATCAAGGCCACCGCTCTGGCCATGCGCGAAGCCCTGCTGGCCCGGGACCTCGACCGGTTCGCTGACCTGCTCGATAGCGAATGGCAGAACCGCCGGCGTCTCGCGGACGGCGTCAGCACACCCTGCCTCGAGCGCCTGATGGCCGCTGCCGGCGAGGCCGGAGCCCTGGCGAGCCGGGTCTGCGGCGCCGGTGGCGGAGGCTGCATGATCAGCTTCGCGGCGCCAGGCAAGGGCCCGGACGTCGCCGCCGCGCTCCGGGACGCCGGCGCGCAACCGCTGCCCTACACGATATCCCGCACTGGGCTTGATGTTCAGGTTACCGACCCCTAGCCACTGCAGCGCTCTCGCGTAGCCAGGCCACACCACCCCCAGTCCGCACTTCTTGCAGCTCGCTCACACGGCGTTTACGGGCATCTGCCCTCAGTGTGCTATAGATCACCTTGTGCGACGCCGGCGCGGAGCACGAGACGCCCACCTGCGGACGGGCGCCCAGGCGCCGAATCGTGCGGCCGTCAGGTCCCCCATGGCCCCCGATGCGGAAGCAGCGAAGCCAGGAGTTCTAGTTGTCGGCAATGGCGCGGGGCTTCTGCCGCCAGTGGTGCACGCACTGGAGGAGGATGGGTTCCGCGTCTGCCGTGCCCACTCGGCTCGCGAGGCGCTCGCGCAGCGCCGGATCGAAGAGCCCAGTGTGGTGGTGGTGGACCTGAGCCTCGGCGACGTGGACGCTCCTGCTCTCTGTCACCAGATGAGGGCTCGAAGCTCGGTGCCGATCGTGGTCCTCGGTCCCCGGAACGGCCGAGGCGACTCAGTTCTCACAGCCTGCTTGACCCAAGGGGCAGACGCTGCCCTCCTGGACCCCAGGGACCCTGACCTGGTCCGTGCCCAACTCCGCGCGCAACTGCGACGAGCCCGCGAATACGCGCATCACCAGGCCACCGGGGGCGTCTTGGACCTCGGGCGCCTCAGGATCGACCTCGCCGCGCGTGAGGTGCTCGTCGAGGGCGAACCCGTGGCCCTCACGCGTAAGGAGTTCGACCTCCTCGCGACGCTGGCCCTGAACCAGAACCGGGTCATGCGGTGCTGTGATCTGCTCAAGCAGGTCTGGGGCTACGAGGAGTGCTGTCGGACACGTACGCTGCAGATCCACATCAACCGTCTGCGGGCCAAGATCGAGGCTGACCCCCACAACCCGCAGATCATCGTGACCGTCTCGGGCATCGGGTACAAACTCCGCCGCCCCAGGAGGGTGGCGACGTAGGGGCCTTCGGCTCCCGACAGCGCAGCCGGCGACGAGAGCGCCCAATCAGGTGTAGGCCCTCCCCTGTCCGGCGCCGTGTCCCCCCCCACTCCCCGCTGCTTGCCCGCCCAACCCCACACCCGACGTGACGGTGCCGCTCAGGCCGAGGGAGATGACAGCGACCAGGCGAACCAGCTTGCGCGCGGGGGCCGGGCAGCGCCCTGGGCGGCGAGGCTGGGCCCCCGTACGGGAGTCGGCGGTCCGAAGTGGAGGAGGCGACGCCGGTGGCGCTGCCCCACAGCCGGATCGGGCTGATCGCTAAGCGAGCGCTGGACATCCTCGGCGCCGGGATCGGGTTGCTGGTCAGCGGCCCGCTGCTGTTGCTTCTGGCCTGGGCGGTGCGCCGGGATTCCGCTGGCCCTGCGTTCTTCGCCCAACAGCGCCTGGGCCGGGGCGGCCGGCCATTCCCGATGTACAAGCTGCGCACGATGGTCGTCGGCGCCGAGAGCCGTGGGGCGGGCTTGGGCATCGACACCGGCGACCCGAGGATCACCCGGACGGGGCGGTGGCTGCGGTCCACCAGCCTCGACGAACTCCCGCAGCTGTGGAACATCCTGCGAGGCGACATGAGCTTCATCGGGCCGCGAGCGCTCCCAACGCGGTACCTCGAGCGTTGGACCGAGCGCCAGCGGCTGCGGCTATCAGTGCCTCAAGGCATCACCGGATGGGCCCAGGTCGTTGGCCGCAATGAACTCTCCTGGCCGGAGCGCTTCGAGCTCGACGTCTGGTACGTCGAGCACTGGTCCCTCTGGCTCGACCTGAAGATCGCCCTGATGACGATCGGAGCCGTCCTGGGAAGGAGAGGTATCGCAGGAAGCGACGGAACAGTGGCGGAGTTCATGGGCGAGGGGGCCAAGGACGACCCGCCGCCGCCCCGCTGAGCGGCGAGCTTCGCCCTTCGAAGCCCACGGTTGGCCGCGCTCCGCAGGGCGGGAGGTGCCGTCCGCCAAGCACGTGTAGCCGAGCGTACCAGGCGTCTGGCGCCACGACGGCCCCCACTGGCGCGGATAGGCGCACCAAGCCGGCGACAGCACCTCAGATCAGCCCTCGGTGGAAGGCGCGCAGATCCTCGAGGGCCGCGCCGTGGACAACGGGGGCGATGTCAGCGAGGGTGTCTGTCGCGACCAGCGTCAGCCGCTGACCGGCCACCTCCATGTAGGCCCCGTCGTAAGGCGGGAACCAGAAAGCACGCGCTTTGCGAGCGACCATGTCGGGGCCATCGGCGTCACCGATGGCCTTAGCGGCCTCGAACTGCGCGCGGTTGATGTAACGAGTGCGCCCCTCCTGCGGAACGCGTGGCAGTGGTAGCCCCTGCTCGATGGCAGTGGTGACCTCGACAAACAGCGAGAGCAGGCGCCTTTGGGCCTCCATCTCCAGTGACAGGGCAGTCTCGCGGCCAGGGTCCATCGGGAAGCGCGCCACTTTCACCAGGTCGCCGGTGTCGAACCCCTCATCCATGTAGTGGCAGGTCACGCCGTACTCCTGGCGCAGCTCCATGATCGCGAAGTTGTAGCCGCCTAGCCCGCCGTAGTCTGGGAGCGGCGCCGGATGGAAGTTCAGGACTCCGCAGGTCGGGAAGTCCAGGAGTGAAGCCCGTACGCGGTAAGGGAACAGGTAGCAGAAGACCCACTCCACGGCCAGCGTCTGACGTAGGTCGGGGGCAGACTCGGAGGCCTCGACCTCCCTGAGCAGTTCCTGGTAAGGGCAGAGAGGCAACCCCGCCTCGTGCGCGACCTCCGCTACCGTGGGATGGGGGAGCCATGCGGGGTCGCCAGACGGTGTGACGACGAACCGGATGTCCCAACCACGGGCGAGGAGGTGCTCGAGGGCCACTACGGCGCCCGGCTTCCGGCCCATGAAGATGACACTGGGCATCGGTCACATACCTCGCGACTTGGGTGGGTCGTGTGGGTGCGGGCGGGATGCCGATGTGGTCGAGCAGCGCTCACCGGTGTTCTGTCAGCGGCCCCCTCGATGGGCTCTTTGCCGTAGTAGCGGGTGACCCCCTGTAGGGGCCCCCTCCATGCCCCTTCCTCAGGGAGTCGCCGGGTTCACCGAGATGAAGATGTAGAGCGGCGCCGAACTCACGCCCTCCGAGATGGCCACGATCTTGTCGACCGTCCCGGTGGGAGTCGGTTGGTCAGACCGGAACGTTGCCGTGGCCGTCCCTGCGAGGGGCGCGGTGATCGGGGCGGGATCGGGGCTCACGTAGCCCCGATCGGCCTGGAAAGTGACGTCCGCATCGGGATCGGCCGGGCCATTGGCGCTGTCCTTGAGCTGAATGGTCAGGCCCTGGTTCGCCTCCGTGTAGAGCTGCAGCGGGTTGGTCGGCGAGTAGTTCAGGGCGTCGGGCGAGATGATCGCGACCGACACGGGCGGCCCGGCCATGTGCACCACGACCGGTCTGTCGCTGTTGTCCACCGGCTGGCCTTCGGCTCCGGTCGTCGAGGCGAGGACGGTCACATCGCCGATGAACCCCGTTGGGTACATGCTCCCGGTCGCGAATCCTCCGCTCGTCGTGGCCGTGCCGGTGATCACCGCCCCATTCGGGGGCGTCACACTGAAGCGCACCGCGGTGCCATCCGAGACCGGGTTGCTGTACTCGTCCGAGACCAGGGCCGTGATCGTCACCGCTCCCTGCTGCCCGATGGCCCTGGCCGAGGTCACGAACTTGTCCGCTGTCGCAGCGACGAAAGCCGGCGGGCCGGCGGTGATGGCGATGATGGTCTGGTCGTTGCTCGCGTTGGCACTGGGAATGGCCGCCCGAATTCGGGCGGTTCCGACCTCCGCGCCGCTGCGGAATATCGCGACAGCCTTCCCCTCACTGGTCGCGGCTGACCGCGTGATGGTGGCCGAGGGCAGCTGTGTCTGGTTCACGATCGAGAAATCGACCACCGTGCCATCGGCCGCCGGGTTCCCCACCGTATCGACCACGTTGGCTGTCACGCTCGAGCTGCTGTTTCCGCCGACGGCTACGCTCGCCGGGTCGGCAGTCACGCTGGTGATCACGAAGGAGCTGAAGGTGATGACCACCGAGGCGTCGTCGGAGGTCACACTCGGGGCCGATGCCGTCACGGTAGCCGTGTCTGGCGTGGTCGTGCTGCGCAACACCACCGTGGCGCTGCCCTGGCTGTCCGTCGTGGCCGAGACTGAAGGCAGCCAGCCGTTCTCCCCCACTACCCGGAGAACCCCCGCGGTGGTCGTGAACACCACCGTCTTGCCGACGGCCGGCGTCCCGTTGGCCTTGGTCAGCGTGACGCGAATCCGGGCGGTCGACCTGCCATCAGCCGGCAGATTCGTGCGGTCAGCGATCAGACTGATCCGGCTGGGGCCGGACCCCGTACCGGTGAACTTCACGGTCGTGATCGCTTGCTGATGGCCCGCCTCGGCCGTGACGGTTGCTGTTAGGTCGACGGAGGTGGGCTCACTGCGCAGGGTCGTGGTCGCAGAGCCATTGGTCGTCGTGGCAGCGTGCGGGGAGACCAGCCCCCGCGTCGTGCTGAAGACCACCAACGTGCCATCCTGCACCGGGCTGTTACTCGCATCGCGGACGATTGCGGTGATGGTCGAGGTAGCCGTACCGTCGCCCGCGATCTCGGCTGGGTCGCGGGTGAGGAAGATGCTGGCCACCTCGCCACCGCTGTTGACGAACGCGACGAATGTCCTGGCGTCAAGCGGCCCCATGGTGGCGGTCACGCGAGCTCGCCCCGGCGCCAGGTCACTGCGCAAGGTGGCGGTGGCAACCCCGTTGGTGGTGGTTGTGGTCGCCGGGAAGACGGTGCCGGCACTAGTGGTGAATCCGATTACGGTGCCGTTGGGCACGGGGTTCCCCGTCACGGTCTTGGCGGTGGCGGTGATCGTGGCGGTACTCTTGCCGTCGGCTAGTATGCTCGAGGGGGTCGCCGTGACCACTAGAGTGCGACGGTTCCCGCTGCCGATGGGCACGAACTCGACCCTTACCTTCTCCAGCAGCCGCCCAACCCTCACCTTCACCGTTGCCTTCCCGGCCTCCAGCGTGCTCCGGAGCGTGGCTTCGGCGGAGCCGCGGTAGGTCTGCGCGGTATCGGGACCGACGAGGCCGAGGTTCGTGGTGAAGGTCACCAGGGTCCCGTCGGGCACCGGGTTGTTGTGCTCATCACTGACCAGTGCCGTAATGCTTGACTGGCTCGTACCATCTGCCGGGATCTGCTGCTGGCTGACGACGAGGGCCAGGTGGGCCGCCACATTGGACTGCGAGGTCGGGATGAACTCCACATTGACGCTTCCGCCGACGCCTCGGCTGGTCGCCCTGACCCGGGCTGTGCCGGTGATCGGGGCAGCGGTCAGGGTCGCCGTCGCTACCCCACTGCTGAGCAGCGCCCTCCCGGGCGAGATCAGGCCCAAGTTGGTCCGGAACTCGACGGGTGTCTTGTCGGGAGCCGGATTGCCCTTGGCGTTGCGTATCGTAACAGTGATCGTGGTCGTGGTAGTCCCGTCCGCTGGGATCCGCCGATCGGCCGCGACGACGGCGATCTTCCGACCGGAGGTGTCTGTCCCCCCGCCTCCTCCCGTCAGGAGTGCCACCAGCCCGCCGGCGACTACGGCGCCTGCTGCGATCCAGATCCACTCCATGCCTGCCTTGTTCTTGTGGCCTCTGGCCGGGTGTGTCGGGGGGGCCTGGGTGATTGGGACGGGTTCGGAGGCGATGCGGACCTGATCGCCCGACTGCACTTGCGCGCCGGGCTGCACATCGAAGAGCCGACCGGTCGATGTCGTCTGGTCGGCTCGGTCGATGCGGATCTTGCCTACGAGTGTCGCATCCCGGACGATCTCCAGCTCCGTGCCGGTCGTGACGCCATCAGTGGCGCCGCGATCGATGGTGGCTGAGACACCTCGGTCGATGCTGGTGACGCTTCCCCGCAACCTCTCCGCTCTGACGACGCGGGTGGCGATCTCCCGAGCTGCTTCGTAGACGGCCCGCTCGATCTGGGCCGTCGCCGCCTCCCCCGGTCGGATGAACCCACCGCCCTGGACCGTGGTGCGGTAGATGACCTTGCCGGTAGCCGGCTCCGTGGTCTCGGCTACGACCTGCACATCCGTTGGCCTTTTCCGCTTCTTCGAGGCTGCGACCCTGATGACCCGAGCCGAAAGCACACGGTCCGCTTGCACACTGGAGCCCGGCCCGACGATCTCGACCGACGGCAGGTCAGCTAGGGCCTTCCAGAGAGAACGCTCGAGTAGGTCTGCCAGGCCTGGCACGGCTCCCTCGGTCGCGTCTGAGCAGCGACTGACGCTGATACGGAGGGCTCCGCGACCGGGCGCTGGCTGTTCCTGAGCGAGAAACGGTGATGGGAGGAGCGAAAGGAGCAGCGCGACGCACAGCCAGATTGCCGCGCGGGACCGGGCTGCGTGAGACCATCTCATGATGGGATCCGCCTCCTGCGGTGACTATCGCCAGCGGTCCCCAGCGGAGGCCGCGGGACCGCAACAAGAACGCTGCTACTACCGCCAGGCCGATGCGCATGCGCGATCAGTTTACGCAGCGCCAGCAGTTGCCGTGACAAGTGGCGAATCCGGCAGGACGATCTGCTGATGTCGTCGTCGCGGGCAGTATACCAACGCCCCTCTCGCGCGTCAACCAAGGCGCCTCTGCGCTCGGGGCGCTGCGCTCGCTCAGTCTGCCTTGCAGCGCGGGCCTCACTCGCTGGTTGGCGATAGTACGAGCCCCGCATGAAGGATCTCCTGCTAAGTTACCTCGAATCTTGGTCGTCCAGCAAGGCCATCGCTGCGGCTCTCAGGAGAGGATGATCGGCTGGACGTCCGGCTACAATCGGGTTGGACGCTCTGGCTCGTGCGATCAGCTCCTTACGCCGCGACTGAGGAAGGTTGTCAAAGCGAAGGGCAAGCTCTTGCCAACGGTCGTGCTCCTTCCCCTGCGCCTCGGCTAGCCTCTTCCCCACCTCCAGCGATGCGTCTGCTTGTGGAGTCTGGCCGATCACATGCGGTATCAGCTCCGGACCTCTCGCGCCCACTGAAGCCGCGATGCTGCATGCCGTGCTGAGCTCGTCGACGGTGAAGCCGTCATTGGCCAGATCCACCAGAATACGAAGGGCACGCTCTCGCTTCGCTGGGGACGGTTTGGCGTATCCGATGGCTGCGAGAAAGCCGGTGGCGAGTGTAGAGAGTTGTATCTTGGTGGGTTCTATCTTGTTAACGACAGTGGGTGGTCTGCTTTCTGGATTACCCCGTGGTCCGATTTCCGGACTAGGGTAGTCCGATTTTCGGACCACCCCCTGTCGTCGCCACCGGACCGAGTAAACGTTCATGTCGCTGTCGCCCGCCGGAGTCTGCATCCGGGCCACGACGATGAGCCCCTTCTGCTCGAGTGACTTCAAGGCAACGGCAACCGTGGAGCGGGAAAGGCCAGTGCCTCCATCTACTGGTTCACCTGACCGTCGCCGACAGCCGTTAGCGATCTGAGTGAGCGAGAGGCGGTCGCTGAACTTCTTGTAGCCAAGGGTCTTGCGAAAGAGATACAGCATGATCTTCGTCTCGGCGCCGCTGAGGTAGGGCAGCATCCGGTCGAGGAACTCATCCGGAACCTGAGTGTACGTCGGTTCCGTGAAGCCCTCGAAGTTGCGGAAGGGATCGTGTTTCGCGGATGCCATCTTGATCCCTGGGCGCAAGGCCCGCACGTCCTCACTGCGACGCAGACGAATCGGCCTGTTGGCTAGCGACTACGTAGCTCTCTCCGCGAGCAGTACGCGGAGGAGAGCGTCTCCCCTCTCCCCCCCTGGCGATGACGCCTTCTCTCTCATCCTCCGCTGAAGCGGGGTACTGCGTCGGCCCCGTCCGTAACGCGCGCGTCTCGCGCGTGGGTCCTGTGATCTGCGCCGTCGCCGCTGTCGCCGTGCCGTGCCCTGGGAGCGCCGGCTTCCAGCCGGCTGCTGTGGCGAGTGGTGATGCTGTCGTCGTCCCCGGCCCTCCCCGGAGACTGAGAGACCACCCGGCCCAAGCCACCTACTCTCTGCGTTCGCACCCGCGCGCCGCGGGAAGGGGTTGACACGGCTGGCCGGCATTTGGTAGTATGAGGGCACAAAAGGGCTCCTGTCTCTTCGGCGATACCGCCGAGAGCAGTTCAGCCAGCATAGGATCACCGCGAGCGCCCGGATCCCCGCCAAGAGATCGGCGGGCGTTCGTCAGTTTTCATCCGTGCGATCCGCCGCACCTCCCTCTGCCCATGCTCGGCCCCTGCCGACGTCACCAGCCCCCTGCGCACCGCCTACCGGGGTCCCCAACATGAGGGCTGCCTCTCCCCTACCACTGCAGCGCCAGCTCGGGCGCCTCGCCCAGAGCCCATGACCGAGGGTGCCCACAACGCCCAGCCCCTCATCCCTCGGCTCTCCCGTCTCAGCGCAACCCGAGCCGCGGGGCTCGCAAGACCCTCACCAGCCGCCCCAGGAAGGCCACTCCCCTCCTCCCCACCTCGCGGTCCGAGAACCGTCGCCACCTGCCGTTCGTCCTCCACCCCACCCCCGGTCTCCCATCGGTACCGGTTAGGCCGACCGCTACCTGCCCAGAAGCCAGTCCCAGAAGGTGCGGCGTGGCCGAGGCTCCTCCGGCTCCTCCTCAGCCCGCGCTCTGGGCTCAGGCAGTGCCCTCATGATGAGGTTGTCAATGGTCGTCTGCTGGTGAGCCAGCGCCTCCTGAAGGCGAGCCAGCGCCTGCTGGGCCTCCTCGGCCTGCCTGCGCCATGCGTCGCGGTCTCGCTTTGCCTCCTCGATGGCATCGGCTACCACGGATACCCCTGGGTACCCATCGCTCTGGGTACCCATACCACCCCTACCGAAAGGGGGTGCACTGGCTACCCCTGATGGGAGTACCCTGTCACCCACCTCGTGGGCAATGTGAGCCAGGCCCTCTTGTGGTATCAGGTACTTGAACCCACCTGAGATCGGCTTGCGCACAGCTGGAAGCGTACCGGCCTTGACCATCCTCCGGATAGTCTTCTCGGTTACCCCAGTAGCGGCCGCGGCTTCTGCGATGGTTAGGGTGCGGGAGTCATCTTGGGTACCCTGTGGATACTGGTCGCCCATGCCTGTGACCTCCCATTACCCTCCAACCAGTATAGCACCAGATAGTTGAGAAGTCAACTGGCGCGCCGGGGACATTACATGTCTGTCGGGGGACAGCCTCCGGGCGACCCATCGGGTCGCCCGCGCTCTGGCCCGCTTGGCGCCGACAAGCGTGAGCTCGAGTCCGGCCGTTGACCGATGCTGGACGGCCCCGCGTGTGGCAATTGACAGGAATAGCGGTAAAGGCGGTTAGGCAGTGCGATACGGCTAAACCCTCTTTGATGCATAGACTGCTATACAGGTCTTGACAGGAATAGCTGCATTGCCTACACTGGGTAACCCGCGAGAGGGGACTGGGGATGGCGGTCCCGGCCCGCCGGAAGGCGAGGTGAGTCGGTGCGGACGATCGCGATCGTGAACCAGAAGGGCGGCAGCGGGAAGACGACCACCGCAGTGAACCTCGCCGCCGCGATAGGGGAGAGGGGCCGGCGGGTTCTCGTGGTCGACCTTGACCCGCAGGCCTCCACGTCGCGCTGGCTCGGCGTCAGGGACGGTGGGCGGCGCCTGCTGGATGCCCTTCTGGGTAACGGGGAGATCGCGGACTTGGCCGTCACGACCCAGTGGCCGGGAGTGTGGCTGGTCGCGTCTTCCGAGTGGCTGGTAGGGGCAGAGAAGGCGCTCGCGGGCGAGGTGGGGGCGGAGGCGATCCTGAGGAGACAGCTTGGAGCGCCAGGCATGACCCGATGGGAGTACGTGCTCGTCGACTGCCCGCCCGCGCTCGGGATTCTCACGGTCAACGCTCTGGCGGCAGCGCGCGAGGTGCTGATCCCGGTCGAGGCACACGTGATGGCGCTCAGCGGCCTGGCACAACTACTGAAGACGGTGGACGTGGTACGGGAGCGTCTGAACCCCGAGCTGTCGGTTGCGGGAATCCTGGCTTGCCGGGTGGACGGACGGACGCGGCACGCGCGGGAGGTGGTGGAGGAGATTCGCAGCCGCTTTGCTGATATAACCTACAATACCATCATTAGAGAGAATGTGCGCCTTGCCGAGTGCCCATCCTTTGGGCAGCCGATCATGGCGTACGCCCCTCGAAGCGCGGGTGCGGCGGACTACCGCGCGCTGGCAGAGGAGGTCATCCAGCAGGAAGGGAGTCTGTAGTCATGCCCAAGCGGAGGACGATAGGGGAGAGCCCCCTCGACGCAGTTGTACCGCCCCCGAGGCCACCGGCTGAGGAAGGCCTGTCGTCAGCGGAGGCCGGCGCGACAACCTCAGACTTCGAGCCAAGGGTTGCCAAAGGACGGATCACGGTGCAGCTCCCTCTGGAACTGACGGAGCGCATGAGGAACGCGGTGTACTGGACGCCCGGGCTGACTCTAGCTGGGCTAGCGGAGGCGGCCATCCGTCGGGAGGTCGATGCACTCGAGGCGGAGCGTGGAGAGGGATTCCTGTCACGACGGCAGGAGTTGAGACCGGGGCGGCCGGTGCGGTAAGAGCCTATCCTGAAACCCGTGGCGCAGCCTTCCAGGTTGTGTTCAGAAAGGCATTGTCGGGCTGGAAGCCCGACCTACGCGACGAACACCGCACCGCAGAAGGGGGATTCCTGCCCGTTCAAGCCGCTGCCGTTCGCGTAAGACGGGCGTCCTCGCCCGTCAAAGCCTTTGTTGAACACAACCTCCAGGGCTGCGGACGTTCCGGTTTCGGGATAGGCTGTAAGTAGAGACGGGCTCCTGTAGGGGCTGAAGGTTGGGGGGGAGTGGGGGAGAGGTCGGGCCAGGCGGTTTGCGGTCGGGGCCCGACCCACTCCCACCATGACCATCTGGCCACGGCCATGGCCTGAGCGGCGTGCGGCGATCAGGTGAGGGCGGGTTCACCACGCTGCAAGCGCCAGCTTGGCGCTGATGCTGGAGGGGAAGAGGTTGAGATGTGGGGGAGAGGAGGGGGCCCTGCGCCCGGCGCAAGTGTTACAGAAAATTTACCTCTGATTGGCGTGACCGAAGGAGGAATCAGTGGAGGGGAGGCCCAATAGGGCACAAGGTAAGTTCCGTGTACAGGGGCGCTCGGCACTCGGCGACATTCGGGCCGGGGCGACGGGATAGAAGGGGGGGTCGGCGATGAGGTGTGCCAACCATGGTCCGCCGTGAGCGGTGAAGGCCGGGGGAGTGACCTACCACTATCGCAAGACGGGAAAGGAGAAGTCTGGCCATGGGAGGAAGGAAGTCACTAGTCGTTGCGGCCACAGCGCTTGTCGTCTTCGTCCTCGCCACCGGCGTAGCGGGAGCTTACCTCGCTTCTGGCGAGCCGATAGAGGGTAGCAGCTGGAGCCACGAGTGGGACAGCCTCATCGACGCAGGGGCGACCCAGATTGACGCCCACTGGCTGAGTCCCGAGTACGGGTTTGCCTACACGGACAAACTCCCTTTCTCGAAGTTCGACAAAACCGGGAACGATTACGAGTGGGACTCGTCCGTGACGTGGGAGCTGGAGAACAACAGAGCTGTGTGGGCGACTGCTAAGGGAGCATCCGCAAAGAAGTTCTATCACTTCACGATGACGTACAGCCCTCCGCGCTCCCACGACTACGCCTTCACCTTCGATATAATGGGCTGGCGTGGTAACGAGTTAGTTGAGTTCACGGAGCTCAGCTGGACACAATCATCGCCGAAGTGGCACTGGGAATACGCGCACGATAGCAACAACACCGCCGATCTGCAGTGGGCAAGAGACCAAGGCTACACGGAGCCGCGAGCGTCTTCCGCCGCCGCCGTACCGGAACCCGCGTCGCTCTGCCTGCTAGCCCTTGCGGTTGGCGGCATTGGGGTAGGGCTGAAGAAGCGCAAGAAGGCCTGAGCCGCGCAGTTGACAAGCACAGACCGAAGGGCCCCGTCGAAGACGCCGGGGCCTTTGTCGTTCTTGCGGAGGGCGGGAGGGCCTGGCTTGCCAGGGCCCGCCATCTCCGCAGGCAGCCTCCGAGTTGGCGGGACCTCGCGAGCGGCAACCCAAGCGCGGGGGAGCCCAGCGAACCGGTACCGCGGAGCTGCGCCGAAGGTGCGTTTGTGTTCTGCAGGCAACGACTCGGGCGCCAGGACGTGCCACTGGCAGCTGCCGTCTGCTGCCAGTGCTCTCTCGTAGATGGAGCGGCGACACTGGCAGCAAACGGCGGCTGCCAGTGGCACGCCTCGAGAAGGCGAACTGCCCACAACCAGCGATTGCACCCCTGCACGGGCAGGTGTTGACGCTGGCCGGCAAACCTGGGATAATGCCCATGCATCGAGGCGCAATGCCAGCGACGCAGCCCTCGTCGCGGAGAACGCCGTGGGAGCCAACAGCTGAACATGCCTCGGGTCCTCGTCGTTCTCCTGTCAGTCCCCCTCCTGCTCGGCCGGGTCGCTGCTCAAGAGGCATACCGCATCGCCGCCGGCGACAGCATCAGCGTCCAGGTTCTCCGCCATGCGGACTACAACACCCAGCTTGTCGTCCGTCCAGACGGTCGCATCACCTATCCCCTGATCGGCGAGGTCGAGGTGGTCGGCAAGACGGTTGCCGAACTCACGAACCTGATCACAAAGGCCCTGTCCCAGGAGCTACGCGCGCCGCAGGTCGTCATCAACGTGATGCCCAGGGAGCAGCCCGTCGTGTACATCCTGGGCGACGTGCTGAGAGCGGGACCGGTCCCGTTCAAGCCAGGCGCGGACGCCATCACCGTGAAGGACGCCATCGCACAGGCGGGAGGGCTCCCGCGAGTGCTCCTGACCGCGGAGCTTCACCGCAAGGGGGAGCCGCCGGTCACCCTTGACGTCGAGCACGAGATGGTCGTGGGCGCTGAGGAGGCCACACTGCTCCACAAGGACGACATCCTGTGGGTCCGGTCGGTAGGGTTCGTCAACGTCATCGGCACCGCGGGCCCAGCCGGGCGCGTTGCCTTCGAGCAAGAGGACACTCTCCTGACCATCCTGGCCAAGTGTGGGGGAGCCCCAACGACCGCGGACCTGAAGCACAGCATCATCCTGCGCCCGGACGGCAAGCAGGAGGTCGTTGACCTCGAGGCCATCCAGGAGGGGCGGTGGAAGGGCGACCTGCCCAAGATCGAGCCGGGCGACTTCATCATCCTGCCGATCAAGCCTCCCCAGGAGTTCGTGACGGTCTTGGGCTGGGTCACGAGTCCCAAGCAGCTCCCCATAGACCCGAAGGTTGGCCTGAAGCTCTCTGAGGTCCTGGCGGCTTCCAGCCCGTTCCCGGAGGACGCTGACGCGCAGCACGCCCGGATCATCCACGGCGATGGCAGCGTCACCGACCTCGACTTCAAAGCCCTGGTCGATGGATCCGGCGACCAGTCGCTGCTCGACATGGAGATGAAGGCGAACGATGTGGTGCTGGTGCCCCGACAACTGGCCAGAGTCGCGGTCATGGGGGCGGTGAGCCGCCCGGGTGTCTATGCCCTTGAGCGTGGCGACCGCCTGCTGGACGTTCTGCTCAGAAAGGCCGGCGGGTTCCAGACTCAGCGCGGCCAGAAGCGCCTGGCGGTGCTGGTTCGGCGCCCAGAGGGGCCGGACCAACAGCCGGAGGTCCGCCGGCTCGATCTCACCGCTCTCGTAACCGGCCGCGCCGAGGACCAGAACGTGGAGCTGCGGGCCGAGGACATCCTGTTCGTGCCGGAGCCGAAGGTGAAGGCGCCGTGGTTAGAGCAGTTGTCTCAGCAGCTATCGACCCCGCTCTCGATACTCTCGAACCTCCGATATCTGATCTTCGGCTTCACTCAGGGGTTCTGAGTCCGCTTGGACCGTGCCGATACTGACAGAAGGGACGCTGTGACGAACCCATGCCAGATGGAGTGGCCGGCGTAGGCCGAGACTGGCTCACCGTCGTTCGACGGCGCGGTTGGGTCATCGCCGAGGTGACCCTCGTTGTCCTCCTGGCCAGTGTCCTGGCGGGCCGGCTGCAGCCCGAGATCTTCGAGACCCATAGCGAACTGGTGCTCTACAGCCAGAAGGAAAGCTCGCAGAAGCCAGGGGCGGGTCAGGTTCAGACCTCCGTCAGCCCCGAAACGCGGGTGAGGGCGATCAAGACTCAGGAGACGCTAAGCGCCATAGCCGATGAGGTGGGCATCGGGAGGACACCCCAGAGCTTGGCCAACCTATCGGCAGGGATAGACCCCCGCATCGTCTCCTCGAAGGACACGGAGACCACTGTCTGGATCTACGTGCAAGACCGGAGCCCTCAGCAGGCCGCGGATATCGCCAACGCCACGGCGAAGATTGTGGTCAGCGCGGCCAGCGAGGGGGCGGTGGCCTCCACGAAGGCGGCGCTGGAACAGACCAAGAAGCTCGTCGCGGCTACCGAGGACAAGCTGACGACGTCGGAGAACGCGCTGAAGGACCTCAAGGAGGCGGGCCCTCCGCTGGCCAGCTCCGATGACGCCGGCGCCGGCACGCGCATCGGCAACTACGCGGGAGTCGAGAGCAGCTTAGCCAACACACGGGTCGAGATCGCCGCAACTCAGGATGAGCTTCGCCGCGTCAAGCAGGACCTTCTGACAGAGCCGCAGCATCGGGAGCAGAAGACAAGCGTCCGGAACCCGTTTGGGGAGAACCTGCGCCAGCAGGTCATGAGCCTCGAGGTGGAGCGTACCACGCTGTTGCGCGAATTCACCGAGAACAGCGAGGAGGTCCAGGTTCTCGACCGGCGTCTGGACGGACTGAAGCGGGCCCTGAATGCCGAACAGGCACGGGTCACGGACCAGATCGAGGAGCAACCGAACAACCTGTACGAGGGCCTCCGCACGCAGAGGGCCACCCTGGAGGCACAGCTAGCAGCCTCGAAGGGCCGCGAACGTGCCCTCACGCAGCTCCTGGCCCGGCGCCAACAGGAAGCGCGAAGCGTACCGACCGATCAGACGGCGATGGCCCGGATGCTGCGCGAGCAGCGTGTGCAGGAGCAGCTCTACCTCATGCTGCTGCAGCGGCAGTATGACCTGGACATCGAGGGGCGCACTCAACCCAGAGTAGCAACGCAAGGCCCCGAAGCCACCGTGCCGACCACCGCCGCCAGACCGAACCGGAAGCTCTATCTCGCCATTGGTTTCGTGTTCGGCATCCTCTTGGGGCTGATTGCCGCCGGCCTGGTCGACCAGCTTGATGACACGTTCGGGGACGACGGCGAGGCCGAAAGGCACTTGGGCGTGCCGGTACTGGGCCGCGTGCCCATTGCGCCGGGCGATGATCTTCCTCTGCCGCAGATCAAGAGCCCAACGTCTCCCTGTGCCGAAGCCATACGCGGAGTGGTCCCCGCCATGCAAGCCGCGTGGGGGGACAAGCCGCCCCGGGTCATCATGGTGACAGGGCCGGCAAGGGAGGATGGCCGGTCGACGGTCGCGGCCAACCTGGCAGCCGCCTTTGCGGAGACCGGCCGCGCCGTCGTCCTGGCGGACGCAGACCTGCGGTCCCCGGTGCTCCACGAGTACTTCGGCCTCGAGCGCGGCCCTGGCTTGGTCGACGTGATCGCCGGGGACCAGCCGCTGGAAGGCCTCCTGCACACGGTCGCCCCCAACCTCCGTGTGCTGACCTCGGGCTCCGAGAGTGCGAACCCCGGTGCGCTTCTGGTCTCTCAGAAGGCTCAGGCCATCTGGAAGCCTCTCTCCGAGCTCGCCGATCTAGTGGTCGTCGACACCCCGCCCGTCTTGCTCGTCCCGGACGCTCGCATGATCGCCGTTTCGGCCGACGCCGCGGTCATGGTGCTCACGCGCAGCACCAAGCGCCACGCCGCCCATGATGCCGTGACGCTGCTCGGTCGAGCCGGGACCGAGGTGCTAGGGGTCGTCCGGAATCGCGAGCAGTCCGCCCGGCACATTGGCTCATACCGCCGGGAGCTCGAACTCCCACCGGCCTAGTGCGCCGTCTCGCGTGGTAGGGTGAGTGCAGGAAACGGGGCCAAGAGCCATGTGGGCTAGGACATCGCGTCCTGGGGTGCCATGAATGGCACCCCTACACGATCGGGCGCGATAAATCGCGCCCCTACTTCACAAACGGATATGTATGGCCGTCAAGTAGGGGCACGATTCATCGTGCCCGACCGAGTAGGGGCGCGGTTCACCGCGCCCGATGCCGCCAAGCCAACGCCTATGGTTCCTGACCCCGTTCCTTGCCCCTTCTACGCACACATTGACGAGTGACGGCGCACTAGCTCACTCCCCGGTCGCCCAACCGCGGCGACTGCAACGCCTCCCACCACGGATCGTGGACCCGCCATCGTCCAGTCGCAGTCTCCGCCTGGCTCGTCTGACTCCCACAGAGACGCCGGAGCCGATCTCCTGGCAGAGCCGCAGCCTGTCGCCCCCCGCCACGAGCGGGCCTCGAGACCCGACCATCGGGGCAACAGAAAACCCCGCCTCGTCGCGGGGTTCTCTGGTTGGCCTTCAGGCACACCCTACTCGACAAACAGCTAGCTCTTCTTGCGGCGCTTGATCGCACCCCCAACCGCCACCGTGGCCAGAGCAAGCAGCGCCATGGAGGCGGGCTCCGGAACAAGTGTGGTAGGTCCGGTCGTGATGACCTTCCCGTAGTCGTTCGCGCACCACTGGCCGTAGTAAGCCTGCCAACTGCTGCTGGGGCCGGTGGCCACGGGGATGGGGTTGGTCAGGTGCATGGAGCCTTCCCACACCCAGTTGTAGCCCCACCAGTTGTTGCTGGCGTCCTTGTAGTCTTTGCGTAACCCCCAGTCCGCATCCACCTGGTTGGTCTTTTTGATTGCCCTTTCCTTGTACCACTTGGTCGGGTCCGCGTAGGTGGTCGAACCGGTACCGTTGAAGGCCATGCCGAAGTAGCTCGAGCCGCCAGTGGTGTCGCCCCATGTGTCACTAGGGGTGTTCGCGTCAGTGAAGTCAATGGGAGCGTAACCGGCATTGCCGCCTGGGCTCCCCCCGCCTCGCCACATTGTGGTGTCTGTGTTGTAGGCCGTGGCAGTGGGGGCAATGCTGGCGCCCTCTACATTGACGATCTTCTTGTAGGCGGTGCTGCCACCACTGCTGGGATCGTCGGTGACGGTGAAGTCGCTGTTGCTGCCCAGCACAAGGCCGATGTCCCAGCCTGTGCTCCACAGGGCGCCCCCGGTCTCAGGCAGGCCTGGCCCGTACTTGACCGGATTGCCCATCCCGAGATCGATGGCAATGTAAGGCTGGAAGTGGTAGCCAGCGCCTACCCAGTTGCCGGAGGCGTCAGCCAGGTCTCCGTTCCAGCTGGTGACAACGGCCCAGTAGATATCGGTGACGTTGTTGCCCGACCTGGTGAGGTCGATGTACATCGCCTCGATGTCGTAGCTCTCTCCGCCCGACCCCGGGAAGTAGCGGTCGTCTTCCTTAAACGCGCCCTGGGCGTTGGCCACGAGGCTGACCGTGGTATTGCCGGCGGGAGAGAGCGTGGGGTTCCATGGCCCGTATCCGGTACCAGGATCCCCGTAGTTGTCGGTCAGGCCGTTGCTGGAACCGTCTGTCAGGCCCCAATCGTCGAGGGCGCCATCCGCGGAGAAAGCGAACGCGTGCGTCGTCAACCCTAGTGAGATGAGAAGAGCCACGACGACCAGAGTGCACGTCTTAAGCACAGTACCCCTCCCTGGTGATCTGTTACGCAGCATACACTGACCCCCCTTCGGATTACCGGCCGCAATCGGCCGGTTACATCTTACGCGTTGATGCGGACAACCGTCAAGCGCCCAAGGCGCCGGCTAAGCGTCCTGGCCCCAGTTTTTACAATAAGTTTACCCGCGCGATGCGCGAGCTTGCCATTCTCGCGGAGCCCAGATCTCCACCACCCCACCGCCCGCCCCCAAACTTGGGCGATTCCGAACAGCTGGTGGTATTCCCCAAGGCCTCCACGTTCTCCTTCTTGGGCCAGAAAAAAACGCCACCCAGGGGCGGGGGAGAGGCCGGCGCCGGCCGATCCGGTCAAGCGGGGATGTCCCGCCCTATCGCGCGGTGGCGCCCGCCTGGGCGCCTCTACCTCACGGTTGTCCCCCCTGGCCGGCCACGAACTCGGCAACGAGCTGCCTGATCGGGACCCAGCGGAGGCCCTGCTTGAACAGCGCGGCGAGTCGGGGCGCCGTCTGCCGGTGACCGAGGCGGTAGGCCAGCTCGACGAGGTGGACGTTCACCCAGGTTGGCAGCTTGGTGAGCGGTCGGGGGAGCGTGTAGGCGAGTTCGGCCAGATGGCCCCTCGTAGGCGGGGGCGCGCTGGGGAGCGGCCGGGGGATCGTGAGGGCGTACGGGAGCACCTCATAGGTGTGGGTGTAGGTCTGCGCCGGGATGCCGCGCTCGTTCAGCCCTCGGAAGCCGTTGGCGACGATGCCCTGGGGCAACAGGCGGAACAGGCGTCCCCCACCGATACTGCGCTCCTTGCCGAGCCAACGCACCGTTGTGGCGGGGAACTCGACCAGAGAGGCGCCGCCACCACTGACGCGGACGTACTGCAGGCCCGGTGCGAGGGCCTGGCCGGCGGACGCAAACCGCACCGGCGACAGGCTGCTGTCGTAGCGGAAGCCAGCTTCAGCGACGATGTCGAGTGCCCACATCTCCGAGGGACCGATGGAGAAGTAGGGAGCGCGGTAGCCCTCGACTGGGGTGCCGAGGAGGTCCTGCAGAGTGCCCTGAGCGCGCCTGAGGTCTTCCCGAAAGGACTCCGGTGTGAGAGTCTGCGTCGGGCGGTGGGCCCAGCCATGGCACGCGACCTCGTGCCCGGCCGCCGCGATGTCGCGCACGAGCCCGGGAAAGGCTGCTGCGTAGGGGCCAGCCACGAAGAAGGTGCCGGCAACGTCGTGCTGCCCCAGGAGGTCCATCAGCAGGCGGGTCCCGGTGACGAGGTGCTCAGTCGGCGGCACCTCGTGACCGGTCAGGGCCCGATAGAGCTGCGGATGCCAGTCCTCGACGTCCACTGTGGCGGCGTTCGCCACGCCAGCGGAACCCAGTCCTGGATGGGGCTCAGCAGGACTCGAAACCATGATGCTCAGCCGTCTCGCGCCGTGGGGGTGCGCAGGTGCCGGTCCGCCATCAGGGCGCCGTGGGCCTCCGCGCTCTGCCGCATGGGTTCCCCTCCCGTCCGGTCGTTGCCTCCTGGGGTGCTGCCCCCTCCTGCTGTCGTTGGTCCGGCTGACAGGACAGGAAGCAGCCGCTGGGCGAGGACGATTGCGGGCACACTGGCCAGGCGTCGAGGGAAGAGCGTACGCCAACTGGGGGATCGCGCCGGCAAGCGTGTAAGCGAGTCTGGCGCCGTTCGACGCGGAGGGTCTGTATCGAGGTCTCAGGGTCGCCGATGCCTCTGGTCGTTCTGTGCCGGCGGGTCTTCTGACCCGCGCCTCCAGACGGCAACGGCCCTGCGGGTCGGAAGACCCGCAGGCACAGAACGACCGGAGCGGCCACGCTCAGGCCGGCACCACCCCCAAGGCACGGTCGCCGCCCGTAACCCTGAGACTTCAGTACAGGCCCCGACGCGGAAGGTCTGTATCGAAGTCTCAGGGTCGTCGATGTTCCTGGTCGTTCTGTGCCGGCGGGTCTTCTGACCCGCGCCTTCAGACGGCAACGGCCCTGCGGGTCGGAAGACCCGCCGGCACAGAACGACCGGAGAGGCCCGGGTCAGGCCGGCACGACCGCCAGGCCACAGTCGCCGCCCGCAGCCCTGAGACTTCGATACAGACCCCCCGACGCGGATCAACAAGGAGATCAAACGCCTGCCGCCGAATAGGGACTGTCCGTTTGGTGCCTAGCGAGCAACAGGGGCGCGTCGGGGGGCGCAGGCAGTTCCGTAGTGCGGCGGAGTAGTCACAGGGGCTGAGTCGTGCGCCGGCCGCGGTCCGCGGGTGGTCCGGCGGCGAGGTCACAAGGCGTCAGCCTCGCGCAACTGGTCCAGCGCATACAGGGCGGCGAAGCACCCCAACATGACCATCAGGACCAGGTAGCCCCAGAACATGCCTGTCAGTCCTCCATACCTGCTCTGCCCCGAGGTGGTCGGCATCCGGGGAGCAGGCGAGGCTGTACATCTCACATGGCGGCTGCCCGGATGATCCCTTTCTCGGCTGATCTTCCGGCCTGACCCGGGGGCCCCCGCCGGGGATCGGGAAAGCAAGGGGTGGTGCATGGGAACTGTTTGCGCGAGATTTCCATTGGGGAATCAGAAAGTTGGTCTCGGCGGAGTAACATCCGACCGCAGACTGTGGCTCTGCTCCACGGTCGTCCGGAGATGAGCGATGACGGGAAGAACGACGAAGTTCCTCCGCGGAGGGGCCCTGCGTGACGCCTCGTCGCACCATCAACTGGCCTCGACTGGCGCTAGGCGGCGTTGACGTCGTTCTCATCAACGCCGGTCTACTCTTGGCCTTCTGGCTCCGCTACGAGGGCAAGGGGTACCTCGAGGTGGCCGGGCGCTACTACCCGCAGGCGTTCTACGGCTCCCTGATCGTAGTTGCCGTGTTCTATGCGTTCGGGCTCTACAACCGCATCTGGGTCCACGCCTCAACCGAGGCCCTCGCCTCCGTCGCCGGTGCCGTCACCTCCGGCAGTGTCGTCTACGGTCTGTACCTCTGGCTCTTGGCACCCTCCCGCTTGCCCCACACCGTGTGGCTTCTGACCTGGTTCCTGTGGATGGCCCTGATCGGGAGCAGTCGCTTTGGCTGGCGGCTGGTGCGGGAGCTGCACCTCCGTCCGGCGCCGAACGGCGACAGCCAGGGGAAGACGAAACGCATTCTCATCTACGGGGCCGGCACCGCGGGCGCAATGCTGGTTCAGCAGCTATACCGGCTGCACGAGCACGAGTACGAGCTGGTTGGGTTGGTCGACGACGACCCGTTCAAACGGGGCATGATGGTCCGGCGAGCACGGGTGCTCGGCGCAGGGCATGAACTGCCTGAGCTCGTCAAGCAGCACGCCATCGACGAGACGATCATCGCCATCCCCTCGGCGAGCGGGAACGACCTGAGGCGCATCGTGCGCCACTGCCAGGAGGCGAAGGTCGCCTACCGACTGCTCCCACCGGTCCTGCAGCCGGCGGCCTCTTCGGTCCAGCTCAGCAATGCCCGTCGGGTGGACATCGCCGACCTTCTGGGACGCTCTCCGAAGGAGTACCCGGTTGAGACGTACGGGGAGTACCTGCGAGACGAAGTCGTCCTGGTGACGGGAGCCGGGGGGTCGATCGGGTCTGAGATCTGCCGGCAGGTCGCTCGCTTCGGCCCGCGCCGACTCATACTTCTCGGCCGAGGCGAGAACCGGATACACGAGATCTACCGGGAGCTGAGGAACTCGCACCCCGACCTGGACATTGTGCCGGTGATCGCCAACGTCACAGACCCTGACTCCGTGCGATCCGTCTTCGCCGAGTACTCGCCCGCCGTTGTCATCCACGCGGCCGCCCACAAGCACGTCTACCTCATGGAGCCGCGCCCGACTGAGGCGGTGCGCAACAACGTCTTCGGCACCGCGACCGTGGCGGATGCGGCGCTGGAGTCGGGGGTGAAGCGGTTCGTGATGGTCTCCACGGACAAGGCCGTGGCCCCCATCTCCATCATGGGGGCCTCCAAACGCCTCTGTGAGCTGGTCGTCCAGGCCCGCCAGCGCTCGCGGCGGAATCGCGGTACGGTCTTCAGCACGGTGCGCTTCGGGAATGTGATCGGCAGCGCCGGGAGCGTCCTGACCATCTTCGAGAAGCAGCTCCGCAATCACCAGCCATTGACCGTTACCGACCCCGACGCCACGCGGTTCTTCATGACCATTCCTGAGGCATCACTGCTGGTACTCCAGAGCGGGGGGCTCGCCCAGGGCGGCGAGATATACGTGTTGGACATGGGCGAGCCGATCAGGATCCGTGACCTCGCGGCCGAGCTTATGCGACTCTATGGAGGAGACCCGAACGACCCGGCCAACTACCGGTACATCGGACTGACTACGGGCGAGAAGCTCCACGAGCTCCTCGTGGGCCAGGATGAGACCCCGGTGCATGTGACCGAACACATCATGGAGGTTGTCCCCAACGGCCGCCCCGTGAGTGGGGAGCAGCTGGAGACTACCCTTGGCGAGCTCCGCGCTCTGGTGGCCATGGGGGATGACAGCGCCACGCGCGACGCCATGTTCGTGGCCTGTGCTGCGGTGCACGAACGTAAGCTGGCCGAGGCGCCTGGGTGCTGACCACGCCGGGAGGGCGACGCGACGGTGTTGCCCGCCCCCGCCGAGCGAGTGACGAACGTCCGGCCGTCTGCCGAAGCGCGTCGGGAGCGGCTCGCCACTGGCCTCGAAGCGAGAGCCGGTTGGTGCTCGTCTCCGGAGACCTGGCGCACTATGTTTGCTGAGGTGAAACGTGTTGCGGAAGCGCAAAGGACTTGACCTCCTAAGCAGCGCGGCACTGCGTTGGTCCATCATAGTCCTGGCACCGATCGTGCTGGGCCTCTTGAGCGTCACCAAGAACTTCCCGGGCCTCGAGGAGTCGAGCGCGCTGGACATGGCCCAGGTTGCCCGCAATCTGGCCCGTACCGGGCACTACACGACCCAGTCGATCCGGCCACTCAGCCTGATGTACCAGGCAACCATCGAGAACCACCCCGACCTCTACAACGAGCCGCTCTGGCCCTTCGTCCTGTCCAAGGTCTTCCGCATCTGGAGGGCCGCTGACAAGCCGGTGGCAGCTACCGGGATGGTCTTGTGGCTGGCTACTGTCTGGCTCACGCTGGCGTTCGCCAAGCGGCTGTTCAGCTGGCGGGTAACCGCGCTGGCGACCGTGCTCCTGGCCTGCAACGTCACGGTGTTGCCTGTGTCTGTCTCGGGCACGAGTGCCATGCTGGCGACACTCCTGGTGCTGGTGATGCTGTGGACGCTGTACCGCCCGGAGGCCAGGCAGGGCGAAGGGGCAAAGGCCCCCACGCAGCCTCTCCCGCTGTGGCGCCTCGGTGCGGCCGGCGCACTGCTCGGGCTAAGTGCGCTCACCATGTACCCTCTTGTGGCCCTGAGCATTCCGGTGATCGTCTACGCCGCCACCGACCGACGGCCGATCCGCCTGCTGCGCCCCGCGGTTGTGCTGGCAGGGATGGTCCTGGTGCTCCTCCCCTGGCTCATCCGGAACCAAGTGGTGGCTGGCAATCCGTGCGCTTCCCTCCATGCCTTCGACGTTGCCTGGGGGACCCAGTCATACCCTGGGCAGTCGGTCTTCCGCTCCCTGGACCCGGACACCGCCCGGCAGGCCCTGCCCCTGGCCTTCCTGTGGCGGCACCTGGGCGAGGTGATGTCCAAGGCGAAGATGACCGTTTCCGGGCTGCCTGGGGTTGCTCTCGGCGCCATCGGGCCCCTGGTCGCCGTGCTCTTCTTCTTCAGCATGTTCCAGCCGCTTCAGGACCGCGGCTTCACCCGGTTGCGGCGCTGCTTCTACGGCATGTTCGTCGCTCACCTGTTCATTCTGGCGCTCACGCGGTCCCGGGCGTCAGACCTCCTGGTCTACGCCCCTTTGGGCACCATCCTGGCTGCGGCCGGCATGGCACGCCTGATTGGGGCCATCGACCTGGCCAGCATCCGCCAGGGGTGGCAGGCGCACGAGTGGCGGCTGGGAGCCGTCGCCCTGGGCCGTCTGGCCATCTTGGTCGTCCTGGTTGGGGTTGCGACCTGGCCCTTCGGCCAGTGGCTGAGGCGGCCGAGCAATGCCCCCGTTCTGGCCTCCTTCGAGGGCAAACTCGCGTGGCTCAAACCAACCGTCGGCGGTACTCCGCTCGTCATGAGCGATGTCCCCGAGGCGGTCGCGTGGTACTGCGATCTGCCCGCGGTCTGGCTCACCCGGTCTTCGATCGACTATGACCGGCTCGTGGCCAAGGTAAAGCCCGTGGGCGTGTTGCACTTCCTGAGGGCACCCACTGCCGAGACAGAGACCGAGCGCTGGTGGGGCGTTGCCTACTCGTCACCTGCGCCCTACAAGGGTCTTGTGCAGCGAGGGCCCGGAGGGCTGGGGGGGGAGTGTCGCCGCTCGCAGCCATCGCTACCGCTTCCGCCGCCCCCCACGCCGCCGGCAAACCGAGGGCCGCAGGCATGAGACACGCCCTCACCTGGCTCTCGATCATGGCTGCCGCGGCTCTGGCCTTGGCGGGCTGTGGCGGGCGGGTCGACCCGAAGTGGGCCGATCTCCCGCGTGTCTCGCAGGAACCCGAGACCGAGCAGGATGCCGAGATCCAGCGACTGGAGGATCAGGCCACCAAGAGCCCGAAGTCCAAGCCTGCGCTGTTGGCACTGGCTCGAGCATTCGAGGAGCGGGGGAGAGCGTTCGAGGCCGCGAGAGCGTACCAGGTGGTGCTGGCCGGTGACCCACTGGACGACGAGGTGGCCAGCAAGCTGCTCGAGGACGTGAAACTCTGGGGCGCCCCACCGGGCGTGGTTGCGGGGCTCTGCCAGGGCATCCTGGCTCGGGATGGGAACAACCGAGGTGCGCTCTGGGTACTCGGCGAGCTTCTGCTTCAGCAGAACCAAGTGGACGGCGCGCGACGGGCCCTCGAGCGGGCCTGGGCTCAGAGGCCCAAGTACTGGCGGCCAGCGGTCGCGCTAGGCCGACTGGCGGTTCTACAGATGCAGTTGGCGGAAGCTCGTGCCTGGTGTGCGCGGGCCGAGGCGGTGGCCCCCAACACCCACGAGGCGAAGGCCCAACTCGCGATGGTCTATGTGGACGCACGGGACCCGGTCCGAGCACTGGCGACGGCGCGCGCTGCGGTGGCCCTGGGGCCGAGGTATCCATTGCCACAGACCGTCCTCAGCACGGCCCTGCTGCTGGCGGGGCGTCCCGCCGAGGCGGCGGAGGCGATACAGCGCGCGATCAGCCTGGCCCCGGGCATCCGGCCCAACACACCTCCCTTGTTCGCGAACTCCCTCACGAGCTTGCAGTGTGAGCGCTACTGGCTGCTGGGACAGGCCTACATCTCAGTGAGACGTTGGGAGAGGGCGGGAGACGCGCTGGCCCAGGCCGTGGATGAGAGCCACGGAGGCACAGTAGCCGCGGGAGCAAACCTCGACGCGGCGAGGGTCTACGCGAAGCTCGGCGACCGGGCCAAGGCCATCGAGCAGTACCGGCGCGCACACGACAAGGGGATGGACTCATTCCAAGTCAACAACGACCTGGCGTACCTCTACGCTGAGGACGGACACCACCTCGACGAGGCATTGGCGGCGGCTCGAGCGGCGGTCGACGTGGCCCCCCGTGTGGACACATACGACACACTGGGCTGGGTGCAGTACCAGAGGGGCGAGTACAGGGCGGCGGTCGAGAACCTGACCAAGGCCAGCGCGGGAGGGCCACCGAACCCGGAGGTGCTCCGTCACCTCGGCCTGGCCTATCTCAGGGTCGGCAAGGGCACCCAGGGGGCGGAGGCGCTGAACACAGCACTCAAGGTGGTTCAGGGGGACGATCCCGCTTCCAGCGAGCTCCGGGCGAAGATCCAGGGGGATCTGCAGCGACGTGAGGTCCGGGACGCCGGTGAGCAGGGCGAACGGCGTTGAGTGGCGCGGGTGAGGCGACATGATGCCGGTCCCGACAACCAGCACGCAGCGAGCAGACGAGGCCATCGAATCGTGCGATGGCTCTGACCCGGCTGCCGAAGCGCTGTCCGCTGCCGAGGCGAGGCCGGCCGAACGGCGCGGCGCAGGCGCCTGGACCGACCGCGTGCTGCCTCCGTGGGCGAGCCAGGCGTATCTGGGTCTGGTGCTCGTCCTGCTGTGCATGCTCTACGGCCCGTTCGTGCGAGAGTGCATCGGGGCCTGGCGCAGCGAGAACTCGTACTCCTCCTACGGTTTCCTGATACCACTCATCGGTGCTGGGTTGGTGTGGCTGAGGCGCAGCGAACTCCTCGCCATCAGCTCGCGGCCATCGAACTGGGGGTTCGCCTTCGTCGGCGGGGGCCTGCTGTGGCACCTGTTCGCCAACTACGTCTACATGCAGACAGGCGTTGGGCTCTCCCTCGTGCTCGTCATGATGGGGCTTGTGCTCTCTCTGCGCGGATGGGAGACGCTGCGCTGCACCGCCTTCCCAATCGCCTTCCTGCTCTTCGCCGTCCCTCTCTCTCCGATCTTTACGGAACCGGTCAGTTTCCCCATGCGCCTGATGTCCACCAACCTCGCAGTGGACTTCCTGAACGCCGCTGGCGTCCCGGCGCGGTCGGCCGGGACGCTGATGCAGTTCCCCAACTTCACGCTGGTTGTGCCGAACGCCTGTAGCGGCATGCAGTCGCTGCTGGCGCTCTTCGCAGCGCTTTCTGCGTTCGTGTACGTCGTCGAGGGCTCCTGGTGGAAGAAGACCATCCTCCTGGGCTGCATACCGCCCCTCGTTGTGTTCGCCAACAGCATCCGCCTCGCTCTCACCGGCCTCACCGCGACCGGACTGAGCCAGAAGGCTGCCCAGGGCACGGTCCACGAGACGACGGGGATACTGGTCTTCATCATCGCCTGCCTGGGGCTTCTCATCATCGCGCGGGCCATTCTGGGCCTCGACACCCTCCGGTTCGCGGATGATAGCGACCCCGACCAAGGTGGGGGAGAGGGCACCTCCTCAGGGAGTGGGCTGCCAACATGACGCCTGCCACAAGCGGAACCGGATGGGGCATACGACCAGTCAGCGCCGTGCTCATGGGGGCTCTGCTCGGAGCAGGTGTCTGGGTGACCCGCTCCGTCGGGTACAACGCCGCGGGCGCAGTAGCCCGGGCGCCAGAGGAAGCCCTGCCGAAGTTCGAGGATGTGCCTCTCCGCGTCGGAGACTGGGTAGGGCGCCCCGAGCCGATCGCCAAGAGCGACTGGAACATCATGGGTGTGGATGCCGCACTCAGCCGGGTCTACCAGGGACCGAAATGCAGCGTGCGCTTCCTGGTCGAGGCGAGGGTGGGGAAGAGCCGAGACCAGTTCCACATGCCCATGGTCTGCATGACCGCGAATGGCTGGAGCACACTGAGGAGCGGGGTCCAGGCGATCCATCCAAAGGGCTTCGCAAAGCCGGTGGAGACCACGTGGCTCTTGATGACGCAAGCTGGCCATTACACGGTCGTTCGGTACTGGCTCTGGAACAACGACGGCTACGTCGCGGGCCCCTCGGGCGTATGGCGGCAGCTCAACGCGGTAGCAGCCTGGGAGCGACTACGAAACGCAGACCCGCAGGGCGCGCTGTTCCTGTGCTATACGCCCGTCGATCAGGCGTCGGCCGCCAGTGCCGGCCTGACCGCCCAAGCGGAGTTCGCGGAGGCGATCCTACCGGCGATGGACCAGGTCCTGCGGGCAGGCCGCGCTCCCGTCGACGGGTGAAGGCTTGGCCACGCTGCCCCCATCTTCCATATGTCGAGCCACCTGGACAACGGGTCGTCGCCTTCACCGAGTTCACTGGCTGCGATGCCCAGGTAGGCGGGGCAGCCACGGCAGTGGACGGGGTCACTGGCGGCGCGCAGCCCGTGGTGTCTGGCCACGATCTCCGTCCGACGCGGGACGTAAGCCGTTCGGAGCGGCCGAACAGCCCCGCAGGGCTATCCGGCCCAAGACGCCGGAACGGCAGACGGGCCGGATGCTGGGCGCAGACGACGCGCCTCGTATTCGGCCCCTCCGCGCAACACGGCACAGGACTCGAGATCGCGGATTCCTGTCTAGACGCAACGCGGTTCGGAGCGTACGATGTCACGCCGTCTACTCCTGAGCACCGCACTCGCCATGGCCGCCGGGGCCGCGTGCTTGCTGCTGTTGGTCCTGACGCCGCAGCAGGGCGATGTATCCGCGGTCCTCCTACTGGCAGTGCTCACCAGCCTCCTGGGGCTGATGCTGCGCTACCTGGTGACGGCACCGGGCGAGATCCGCTTTCTGTGGTGGGTCCTGCTGTCGACCATTCTGCTGCGTTTCGCGTTCACGATTCTGCAGCACTACATTGACCCTGACCTGGGGCTCAAGCTCGAACAGGACGGACGCGCCGTCACCGCCGCCGGTCGGGAACTCGCGCTGGGCTGGGAACGGGGACTCACACGCTTCGCCTGGCCAGCGGACCTCAAGCATCTGCACGACTGGCTGACTCTGCACCGGTCAGCCTGGCTCTTCTATTGCCTCGGATACAGCCCGCTGCTGCCGGCGGCTACGAACATCGTCGCTTCCGCATCCTGCGCGCTCGCAGGGTATGTCGTCGTTCGAAGATGGCTGACCATCGATGCGGCGCGCATTGCGGCGCTTCTCATCGCCTTCTGGCCGTCGCTGATGGTCTGGTCGAGCCACAATCTGAAGGACCCTGTGAACATGGCCGCGCTCTCCTGGAGCGTGTGCGGCCTACTGCTCCTACGCGAGCGCTTCAGCGTACCGGCCATCGTGCTCGTCGCGTCCTCCTGGGCCATCGGCTTCCTCATCCGCCCCTACATGGGCGTGCTGACCATCGCTGGCGAGATCGCCGCCATCGGCGTGATCGCCATCAGGTCCAAGTCGTTTCTGGGTAGTGCCAGCATGGCCACGATCACCGTGGTCACCGCGGCCTTCGCAGTCTGGGCCGGCATTCACGAGGCCCAGCAGATGTACGGCGAGCAAGCGTCCCTCGAAGGTGCAGAGACAAAGCGACGCACCTACTACGAGGGGGCCGTAGCCGACCGGGCTCAAGGCGTCGGCCACTCGGAGTACGTAGTCAACCTCAAGGCGGATACGCCGCTTGAGAGCCTCCTGCAGCTCCCGCTGCGCATCCCGCTCTTTCTGTTCAGTCCGATACCCGTGCGGTTTGGCAGCCTGCGGCTGATGGCCACCTACCCGGAGATGCTGTTCCTGTACTGGCTCATCCCTGGCTTTGTCGCGGGCCTCGCGTACATATGGCGACAAGGCCGGGCCGAAGCGCTCTTCGTGCTCTCGTCAATGGCGCCCATCCTGATCGTCTTCTCAGTCGGCACGTCGATCAGTGGGGAGGCGATGCGCTACCGCAACATCCTCCTCCCGCAGCTCCTCGTGTTCGCCGCGGTTGGCTGGGCTCTCAAACGCGCCCGTCGGCGCGAGGCCCAGAGGGAGCGCGCGCTGTCGGGTCACCAGCAGGTCGGACCGGCTCAGGCCGCCTAGCGGCGGCCACGCCGGGCGTCAGGGGGGGCAGGGCATCGGTTGTGTTCAGAAAGGCATTGTCGGGCTGGAAGCCCGACCTACGCGACGGACACCGAGGGCAAGAGGGGGATTCCTGCCCGTTGAGGCCGTTGCCGTTCGCGTAGCAGGGCATCCTCGCCCGTCAGACCCGTTGTTGAACACAACCATCCCCCTGCCCCCCATAGGCGCTAACTCAGGGGCTGGAGCATACGAATTCGGGCCGGATACGTCGCCTGCAGACGGCAGCAGGCTTGTATGCGGCCCCTCCACACGGCTTACCTTAGCGCCTATGCCCCTGCCACCCACGCCGGGCCCAAGTCCACCGACCTGCGTGAGCCCGGGGCAGGGCACAAGCTGCCCATCAGCAGCGGAGGCGGGTGCCGTATGGCCATCCGAGTCCTCCAGGCCGCCGCCAAGGCCTTCACCCTGGCGAACTTCGCGCTGCCACTCATGGAGAGGCTCCGCGAGGCCGGGTACGAGGTGGAGGCCATTGGAGCGCTCGATGGCTTTGAGTCACGGCTCATGGCGCGGGGCTTCAGGGTCCATCAGTGGGAATTGGGGCACACGTTCAACCCGCTGGCCCTGGTCCAGGCACGTCGGGAGCTGGCGCGCTTTCTTGACGCCCACGCCTATGACATCGTGCACACTCACTGCTCCTTCGCCGGCATCGTCGGCAACCCGATTGCGTTCCCGCGGACGCGGGCCCTGCTGTACACGCAGCATGGGTTCTACGTCCATGATGGCTTGGGCCCGATCCAGCGTTGGGCTTGGCTCGGGATTGAGAAGGTCGGGCTGCGGCACGCCCACAAGGTCATCTGCGTGAGCCAGGCAGAGCGGGACCTCGCGGTAACCTTGGGGGTCGGCGATCCGAGCAAGTTCGTCACAATCCCGGGCGCGGGGGTCAGGACAGGCGACTTCTGGTTGCCCGAGGTGGAGCGCCGCCGTCGGCGAGCGGCCATCAGGCTGGGCCTCGGCCTGGCCGAAGAAGAGGCCGTTCTTCTGACCGTGGCACGGCTCACGTGGGACAAGGGCTATCGCGACCTCATCGAGGCAACTCGGCGCCTGAAGGGGGAAGGCCTTCGGTTCACGCTCCTGGCGGCCGGCTCTGGCAAGGACGAAGAGGCCATTCGCCGGGCCGTCAAGGCGGCCGGGGTCGACGACTCCGTCCTGTTCCTGGGTTGGCGAGACGATGTCGCTGATCTCTATGCCTCCGCCGACATCTTCGTGTTCGCCTCCCACCGCGAGGGTCTGCCCATCGCCCCCATCGAGGCCATGGCGAGCGGCCTGCCTGTCGTCGTGAGCAACCTCCCCGGCTGCTGCGAGGAGGTAGAGCACGAGGTCTCCGGCCTCCTGTATCCGGTGAGTGATGTGGACCAGCTCACAGCCGCACTCAAGCGGCTGATCGGTGACAGATCCCTGGCGGCCCGTCTGGGCGGGAACGCCAGGCAGCGCGCTCGGGCCTTCGATCTGGAGGCGGTGCTCGACCAACAGGTCGAGCTCTACCGGGAGGTGGCGGAGGCCCTGTGAACCGGCCGATCCCCGCGGTGCCGATGCCTCTTGGGTGGCGAGATGCCTTCGTCGCCACCAAGGCCGGACCGGCGGCCCGCTCGCGGTTCGAGGAAGCTTGCCGCGCCTACCACGGCGCCCAACGGGCCTTCGCCGTCTCCTCCGGCCGAGCCGCCCTCTGGCTCGTACTCCGGGCTCTGCGAGGACACTCACCGGATCGCAGCAAGGTCGTCCTGCCGGCCTACACCTGCCCGACGGTCGGCCGGGCCGTGCTGGCCGCTGGCCTCAGCGGCGTCTGCGTCGACATAGACGCGGGCCATTTCAACCTACGAGTCGAACAGGTCGCCGAGGCTCTCGACCAAGAGACCCTCGCCGTGGTTGCCCCGCACATGTTCGGGACGCCCTGCGAAGTGGCCGAGCTGACACTGCTCTGCGCGCGCCAGGGGGTTGTCCTGATCGAGGACCTCGCTCAGGCCTTCGGTGCTCGCCACAGCGGACAACGAGTTGGAACCTTCGGCGACCTCGCCTTCGTCAGCCTGGGTAGGAGTAAGAACCTGCGCGGCTTCCGGGGCGGGGTCCTTCTGGTGAACCGCCCTCATCTAGTGTCTGCGGTAGAACAGGAGGCGGCGAGCCTTGCGGCGCCGTCATCGGTCAACTGGCTCGCCGTCGGGAAGCAGTTGGCGATCAGCCTCCTGTCAACGCCGATCGCATGGAACATCGCGAAGCGCCTTCCGGCCCTTAGGATCGGCGCGGAGGACCAGGACTTCGACCCTCGCCCAACCAGACTGGGCCCCTGGGAAGCTGAACTCGGAATGAGGGCCCTGGCTCGTGTCGACGAGTGCAACTCCCGCCGGACACACCTTGCCCGCCTTATGGAAATCGAGCTGAGTTCACTGGCCGAGGTGCACGTTCAGACTGAACCCGTTGGCGCCGAGAGCGTGCACGTTCGGCTGGCCACACGTCTCGATACGACCTCGACCCGGCGCGATGCCATCGTCAGCTACCTGCAAGCAAGGGGTATCGATGCCAGAGCCTTCTATACGCGGCCGATCTACGGGTACGACTGGTGGCCGAAGGCGCCGAGCCAGGAGGCGTGCCCCGAGGCCGAGCGCCTCGTGGCAACGAACATGATCCTGCCACTCCACTACGGGATGAACGACGATCAGGCGACATGGATAGCGAAGTCGCTTGGCGAGGCTCTGAGAACATGACTGGGACCGTGGCCCCAACTGTGCGCACGCTGAAGGATGGGCGGGCCCTCGAGATCAGCCTCGCTACCCGAGCGGATATCGAAGCCATCGCTCAGGCACACCCGCTGCCGCGCACGCCGGCCATCTCCGGCCGGCATTTGGTGGCCTACTATGCGGTCAAGACGTGGCTCTACGTCACGACCGAGGAAGCCGGTGTGATGGTGGGGAGGATTGAGGGGGAACTTGCGGGCTTCGTCTTCTTCTACGGCAGCCTCTCGAGCCTGCGGAGACGGGCGAGATCGCTCTCGACTGCCCGGTGGACCATCGGACGACTCCTCACTGGCCGTCTGGGGGGACCGCGCCTATGGATCGGGTATGCGCAATGGGCCCGGCAGCACTTCCAATCCGGCGCGCACTATCGCGCTGCAGCGGCCTCCCAGGGTCAAGGGCCCGTGGCCGAGATCAATGCCGAGATTGGTACCACCCACACCCTTGGCCGCTTCCGGCGGCTAGGTGTAGCCAGCGCCTTGCTCGAGGCAACTGAGAGTCTGCTCCGGGAGCGGGCCGCTCCTGAAGTCGTCCTGTGGGTAGCCGAGCAGAACGCCCCCGCCCTGGAGCTCTATGGTAAGCGGGGCTATGCGAGGATGGCTCTCGTCGACCGGATAGGCGAGCGATGCTGGCTCATGGCCAAGAAGCTGGACGCCGCGCGGACTGACCACATCGGCCCACTGGGGGCAGACTGTGCCTGTTGAGGCCAAGGCGTTCACAGGTCGCCCGGAGGAGTGGGACGGATTCGTCCAGGACCACCCGGAGGCCACCTTCTTCCATCAACACGGGTGGCTTCAGCTGATCCGGGACGTCTACGGGGGCACGCCCCACTACCTGGCCGCACGCGATCAGGGGCAGATCGCCGGTATTCTGCCACTCTTGCGTCGTCGGCTGATGGGCTGTGGCCCCATCCTGGTTTCAGTGCCCTATGCCGACGAAGGCGGGCTGTGCGCGACGACCGCGGAGGGCGAGCGGGCCCTCCTCACAGCCGCTGATGCGCTGGGGCGGGAGACGGGGGCCAACTACGTGGAACTCCGACAGCTCGACCGGTCCCCACAAGATGATCTGCCCTCAGACAACACCCGCGTCATCCTCCGGATGCCCCTGCCGCCCAGTGTCGAGGAGCTGCAGCGGTCCCTCTCCTCCAACATGCGGAAGAAGGTCCGTCGGGCGGGCCGTGATGGACTCAGCGCGCACGATGGCGGTAGGGAGGGTGTCCGGCCATTCTACCATGTCTATGTCCGGAACATGAGAGACCTGGGCTCGCCGATGCACTCGCTGCGTTTCTTCGAGGCGCTGTTCGACAGGTTCCCCGAGGCAGTCCTCACCGTCCTGATCAAGCGCGGGGAGGCGGTAGCCGGTGCTGCCGTGGCCGTCCAGTTCCGGGATGTCCTCACCGTTCTCTGCGCTCACTCCCTGCGGTCCTACCACAAGCTCTTCCCGAACAACCTGCTGTACTGGCGGCTCTTCGAGGTCGCCATCGAGCGCGGCTGTACCGTGGCCGACTTCGGCCGCTCACCTAGAGGATCGGGGATCTACGAGTTCAAGAAGCTCTGGGGCATGGAAGACCACCAGCTCTGTTGCTCCATCCTGCCCTTGCGACGCACACCGAAACTGGGGGAGCGACGTGACAGCGTGGCCTATCGGATCTTCTCTCGCATCTGGCAGGGGGTGCCGATACCTGTAGCGCGGGTCATCGGCCCTGCCGTTTTCGCGCGTCTGCCACTCTGAATGGGAATCCCTGGTTCTTGTCCGACGCGGGACGTGAGCCGTTGGGAGGGGAGGGGCCGACCAGCCCCGCAGGGCTGCCCGGCTCAAGACGCCGCAACGGCAGGCGGGCCGGGTACTCGGCGCAGACGACGCGCCTCGTATTCGGCCCCTCCGCCCGAGACGGCGCAGGATTCGAGATCGCGGATTCCTGTCTGGACTGCCCGGCTTGCGGGTGTCCCGCGTCGGACGAGAAACGCGGATCCCTGTCTGGCGTGATCGTGTCAGTCCCGAAGGCCCACCGCCGGCCCCCATTTCCCGGCGGCGGTGGCGTCCGCGCCGGTCCAGGGGCAGGGCCACGTTTGGCTTTGTTTCGCAGAAGATGCCTGCAGACCATACCGGCGCAAGGGCGCGGGCGAGAGTGCGTTCGAGCCGATTGAGAAACTGAAACCACATCAATGAGTTCTTCTGGAGGCTATTTGTCGCTCTAATGGTGTACATCTGATCGGCGGGCGGATCTGCGGAGCAGTGGGATGGCAGATGGGGTCAGTACACAGCCGAGGCAGTTGCAGAAGGCCACCGCCGAGAGGGGACGGTCCCATTTCCCGCTGGATGGCAACGGAAAATCGGTACAGTCCCGACGGCTCACCACGTTGTGCAACTGCCTCGATGGTCACCATTTCCCGTCCTCCGGTGCAGGCGCGGGGTTGGGGGTGGGAGGCCCTCAGTTGTGGGACACCTCGACGTTGACGGGCGGCGGGACGGGGTCGCCGCGGCGGCGGCGCTGGAGGCGTTCGAGTTCGGCGATGGCCTTGTAGAGCTGGCGGTCGAGGGTCGTCTCGTAGCGGAGGAGGGTGTCGGCGGCGTCCGGGGGCGGGAGGGCGAGACAGGCGGTACGGAGGTCGCGTTCGAGGGATTCGCGGTGGGCAACCTGGTCCGTGAGTGAGGCCAGGCGACGGTGCTCCTCATCGAGCGCGTTGAGGATCATCTGCTGGCACTCTTCGGGGGTCCAACCATCGGTGGAAAGGCCGGGGTGCTCCTCCTCGAGCTCCTCGCGGTCGGTGATCAGGTAGCTGTAGAGGCAGCAGGTGCGACCCACCGTGCCCTCTTCGCTGCCGAAGGCCGTGGTAAGGCGATCGCGGGCGGACTCGGTGAGATGGCCGGCGGCCTGAACCACCAAGCGCACGTCAGCCAGGACTTGGAGCAGGTGACGGATACCGGCGGCGCTCCGTTGGAGGATTTCGCTGGCTCCATAGGGCAGGGTGCCGAAGGCGGCGAGGGGGGGAAGACCGGCGGCGGGGGGAGCGGCGCCCTCCGAGGCGGGGACTCCGTAGCGTCGGCGGATCTCGGCGGTCTCGACGCGGAGGACGCGGCGCAGGCGCCAGTAGCAGACGACGATCTTCTCGACGAGCATGTGCTCGAGGGGGCCGACGGGCTGAAGGTCGTCAACGAAGGCGGAGTGGAGGCAGCGGAACTCCTCGGGGTCTTCTCGGCCGTCGCCGGTGGTGATCACGACCTCCTGCGCGAGGAGGCCGTGCTGGAGGGCGTTGTAGCGGACAGCAGCCTTGCCGGCGGGGGTCCTGGGACCGGTGGAGCGACGAGCGTTGCGACGGTTCGCGGCGAGCTTGCGTTCAGATGCCATGAGACCCACCTCCATAGAAGCTCCGCGTGGTGGGCTCACGGGGATGTGGTACGCTGCGACTATGCGTCAGGGCACGGGGATTGTCAAGGGGGTTGATGGAGGTGACAGGTGACGGGGGACGGGGGACAGGGGACAGGTGACAGGGGACGGGGGACGGGGGACAGGGGGACAGGGGACAGGGGCACAGGTGACCGGCACGACGCCCTCAGCCCGGCCCCTCTCCCAGTTCCACCGTTCGCCACAGCGGGGGAGGGGCGAGGTCTTACTTCGCGGTTCGCAGTTGACGGCAACGGAGAGGGTCGGGGAGACGGAATGGACGTCGGAGGGCGGGGGCTGTGGCGCAAGCTTCCAGCTTGCGAAACCCAACGCCACCACCAACGACCGCAGGCTAGGGGGTTGTGTTCAGAAAGGCATTGTCGGGCTGGAAGCCCGACCTACGCGACGAGCACCGCACGGCAAGAGGCAGATTCCTGCCCGTTGAAGCCGTTGCCGTTCGCGTAGGACGGGCGTCCTCGCCCGGCGACGGCGCTATCAGGGGCTTTGCCGGGCGAGACGCCCGGCCTACGCGACTTCCAGGGCGGCAAGGCCTAAGCCACATGGGACTCCGGACTGGGGGCCCTGGGCTCAGCGTTGCTGGGAGCGCGGACGCCCTCGTCCGCTGGGGTGGAGGCGGAAGGGGGTGGGTTGCTCCTGGGAGCGCAGGGCGTCCTCGCCTGCTGGACTGGCTTGGGGTGGCTCCGTGGTGGTGACCGTTCCGCCCGCCGGCCGGGAGCATACCAGTCATCGCCTCGGGACGCCTCGACGGGTGACCCGCAACCTGCCGTGCGTGCGGGCACGAACGACCATACGACCCTCAAGGCAAACTCAAGGAGGGCAGCGCGAGCCGCTCGCGGAAGGCCATAGCTAGGCGCTTCGTGGCGCGCGAACGCCGGCAGGATGACGCAGGGCAGGGTCGGTCAAGTTGCACAGGCTTTGCGCGGTGTTGGCCCTTACGCAACAGGAGTAGGGCTATACTGACGCGAACTGCCGATCGGTCCACGGCCCAGCCCGACTACCTGGCAGCAGACGGAAGCGGCGATCCGGCCGCAGTTCACGCCGAACCTCAGGCTGGTGAGGGCAGGCTACAGGGCGCATGAACCGGGCGGTGTTCCTTGATCGTGACGGCGTCATCAACGTCAACCGCGATGACCACGTGAAGTCGTGGGACGAGTTCGTCTGGGCGCCCGGCGCGCTGGAGGGGCTGCGGCTCCTGGCTAGCCTGCCCGTACGGGCAGTGATCGTCACCAACCAGTCGGTCGTGGGGCGGAGCATCATCACTCGCGCGCAACTGGATGACATCCACCGACGGATGCTCGAAGCCATCGGTGCCGAGGGTGGGCGGATCGACGGGATCTACGTGTGTCCGCATACCCCGTGGGACGGCTGCTCGTGTCGCAAACCGAAGCCCGGGCTACTGCTGCAGGCACAGGAGGAGCTCGGGTTGGACACCGCCCGAAGTTTCATGATCGGCGACCGCGCCCCCGACGTCGAGGCAGGCCGGGCGGTGGGCGCCTGCACCATACTGATCGGTCGCGCAGGCATTCCCACGCCAGAGGGCCCGGAGCCCGACCACATCGCCACCAGCCTCCTCGGCGCGGTCGAATGGCTACTTCCAGAGGTACGGGCGTGGACCTGCGGTTCTCCCGGTCAGGCGTCCGGCGGGACAGGTCAATCCGCTGCGGGGGACGAGCCAGGAGGTAAGTGCGGATGAGAACGGTGGTCACCGGAGGAGCCGGGTTCGTCGGGAGCACCCTCGTGGCCGCGCTGCTTGACGCAGGCCACGAGGTCACTGCCTACGATAACTTCAGCTCCGGCCGGCGCGAGTTCCTGGAACCCTTTGGGGACCGACCCCAGTTCGCCCTGGTCGAGGGGGACCTCCTGGACTTCGAGCGCCTACAGGCAGCGGTGGAGAGGGTCGAAGTGGTCTGGCACATCGCGGCGAATCCGGACATCCGCTACGGAGCCGAGAAGACGGACCTCGACCTTCAGCAAGGCACCTTGGCGACGTACAACGTGCTCGAGGCCATGCGACGCCGCGAGGTTCGTCAGATCGTCTTCTCCTCGTCCTCCGCCATCTACGGCCGACCCACCGTAGTCCCGACCCCTGAGGACTATGGCCCTCTCCTCCCGCACTCCCTTTACGGTGCCAGCAAGCTGGCCTGCGAAGGCCTCATCTCGGCCTTCTGCCACAGTCACGGCTTCCAGGCCTGGATTTTCCGGTTCGCCAACGTTGTCGGCCCGAACGCGACGCACGGCATCATCCCAGACCTCCTCGCGAAGTTGGGACGCGACAGGACGAAGCTTGAGGTCCTGGGCGATGGGCGCCAACGGAAGAGCTACATCCACGTCTGTGACTGCGTTGCCGGGATGATCCACGGTTGGCGGGAAGCGGGGGAGAAGGTCAAGGTCTTCAACCTGGGTACCGATGACGACATACTGATCAGCCGCATTGCAGGGATCGTTCTCGAGACGGCGGGAGACACCAACATGTCCATCGCATACACGGGCGGCGAAGTCGGCTGGCCGGGAGACGTGCCGCTTATGCAACTTGACACCGCCCGAATCCGGGCAACGGGCTGGCGACCTACGTGGCGCTCGGAGGCCTCCGTACGGCAAGCTGTACGCGCGTTGCGAGGGTTCTGAGACGGCCGTGTCCCCGCCCAACTCGTGGCTCACTCCCGGAGGAACCGCCCATGGTAGAGCGAGCTTCCACTCCAGCGGAGGTCGATGCCTTCCAGCGGGGGCGGTATCAGCATGCCCTGAACTTCGTGAAGGGCAAGCGGGTCCTGGATGTGGCCTGTGGCATCGGATACGGCTCAGCCATGATGAAGGAGAGGGGAGCACTGAGTGTGCTCGGCGTTGACATCGCTCCCGAAGCCATCGCGGTCGCCCGCGCTCACTACGAGCAGCCCGACGTGCAGTTCCAGGTCGCGGACTGCTTTGCGGTTGAGGGCGTATACGATGTGGTCGTGTCACTAGAGACGATCGAGCACCTCGAGGACGGATTTGTATGGCCCGCGAAGATCGCCCGCCTTCTGGCCCAGGAGGGAATGGCTGTCATCTCAACACCGGTGCGGAGGCGGGGTGCCCTGGAATCGCCCCCGGCGAATCCGTACCATAGGAGGGAGTGGAGTCAGAGCGAGTTCCTGCGTCTGCTAGCCGCCTCCTTCGCGCAGGTTGATCTGCTCTACCAGGGACTTCTCCTTCGCGATCTCTCCGGGAGCAGAACGGTTCGAGCTCCGAAGCGGCTATTCTCTGCCTATGCCCTATGGAGGCAGGTCATCTCGTCGAAACAGAGCGTGCTGACAGCCGATCAGTGGTTTGCGGAATACGGCTTTTGGCCCGCTTACATGGTAGGTATCTGTCGCAAGTCCGCTCCTGCCCCGGGTACCAGAAGTCCGGGCCCGGGCAGCTAGATACACCCCGGACGGAGGCTCGGGACTCCGGCGCGAGACTCGGCGCGAGCGGCGACATACCATCCGGTAGCCTGTCCGGATGACATCCTAACCCCAGGTGCTGAAAGGGCAACAGCGCACCCATGCAAGCAGTCATCCTCGCCGGAGGCTTGGGAACGCGACTCCGCCCGGTCACCGAGAGGATTCCGAAGGTACTGGTGCCTGTGGCAGGTCGTCCGTTTCTGGACTGGCTCGTCGCCACCTTGCCGCGGGACCTCTTCACCGAGGTGCTGCTACTGGTTGGATACCTGGGCGATCAGGTCTGTGAGTACTGCGGCGACGGGAGTCGCTACGGCATGACCATCACGTACTCCCAGGAACCCGAGCCGCTGGGGACAGCAGGCGCTCTCCGCTTCGCGGCCGATATGCTCGGAGACCGGTTCGTGCTGTTGAACGGGGACACGTACATCGAGCTGGACTACGGCGACCTGCTGGGCTTCCACACCCGGATGGGGGCAACCGTGACGATGGTCCTGGCGCGGCCGTATGACCTTGCCATCCTCCCGAACGTCCGGGTGGAACCGGACGGCCGGGTGAGTCGGTACGCGAAGGGCGTGTCAGCCCCGGACCTGAACGGCATTGACGGCGGCGTGGCCGTGTTTGACCGAGAGGTGCTTCGCTACATCCCGGAGGGCGGCCCAAGGGCGCTCGAGGGCGGCGTCTTCCAGGCGCTTGTCGTGGCCAGACAACTCGCCGGCTACGTGACGGGAAACGTCTACTACGACATGGGGACCGACTCCGGCCTTCGTGCCGTTGAGACCTTAGTCGAAGCCGACGGGCGCTGTGGAGACACGCCGGGGAGCGGCCAGTGAGCCACCAAGAAGAGCCGCCGGATGCCGCAGCCCTGGAGATCCCGGAAGACGCAATCGGCCAACGGGCGCGCACCGCGGCGGGCTGGCAGTTCCTGTCGAATGGCATCAACACCGCCCTGCAGATGGTCACGTCCATCGTGCTGGCGCGCCTGCTGATACCGAAGGACTTCGGGATTGTGGCGATGGCGACGATGGTCACCGGACTCGCCGGCATCTTCAGCGACCTGGGGCTCGGGCAGGCCCTGGTGCAGCGGCGCGAGATCACCGGCGAGCACACCCGCTCCGCCTTCTGGGGCACGCTGGTGATGGGCCTGCTGCTGTGCGGACTGGTCGTCGTGGCCGCGCCGTATGCGGGTGCCTATTTCCACGAGCCGCGCATGGTCCCGGTGCTGCGGCTCATCTCGCTGACCTTCGTGCTATCGCCCTTTGCGATGGTGCCGCGGTCGCTGTTGCAGCGCGATCTCGACTTCCGCACCCCCTTCTTCGCGGGGCTGGCGAGCAGCGTGGCCTATGGCGGCGCGGGGATCACGATGGCGCTCCTGGGCTACGGCTACTGGAGTCTGGTGGGCGCGTCACTGGCGTCGGGTCTTGTGGGCACGGTGGCGTTTTGCATCCTGACGCGCTACGCGCCGCCGTTGGTCCCCGCCTTCCGCGGCCTCGCCGACCTTTGCGGCTTCGGCGTGGGTGTGACGGGCATCGGCATCGGGAACTACATCGCGACTCAGGTCGACTACCTGGCCGTTGGCCGTCGTCTGAATGCCGAAGCGCTGGGTCTCTACGCGCGAGCGTACGTGTTCGTGATCTATCCAGCCACGCTGGCGGGAACCGTAGTCCCCGTCTTTTTGCCGGCATTCTCCCGGCTGCAGCATGACCCTGCTCGGATGCGAAGCGCGTACGGTCGCGCTACCACGCTGATCGCCACGGTGTTTTTCCCGGTGTTGGTCATCGCGATCGTGGCCGCTCCTGAGTTCATCCCGACCGTCTTTGGAGAGCAATGGAGGGGCACCGTTGTGCCGGCCCAAATCCTCGTACTTGCCGGAATATGTAGGATCGCCTTAGCCGCGGCCGACCCTGTGACAAAGGCGGCGGGGCGCGTCTACGGGCAGGTTTGGCGCCAGATGCTCTGCGGTGGCCTGATAGGGGCCGGTGCGTGGTTCGCGGCGCCTTGCGGGATCGCTGCCGTGGCCATCGCGGTGGCGGGCGCGAATCTCGTGAACTACGTGTTGATCAGCCATCTGGTTTGGTGTGCGATCGGGTTCGGGGTGACAGAGCACTGGACCGCGTTGCGCGGGCCGCTACTGATCACACTTGCCACATCAACTGTCGCAGTCATCTGCCGAAGTGTAGCTATTAGGATGGGTATGCAACCGATATGGACGTTAGTGGTCACGATCGCCCCTGCGGTCTTGGCTGCATACCTCATGACCCTCTTCTTGCGGCTACCTGAAACGCAGGACGCGGTCAGTGAGATCGTGGGTTTCTGCCGACGTGGGGCGTCACTGATACGACCGTGAGGGACGCTGTTGAGCATTGGCCTCCAGGCAACATCCAGGAGTTGGTTCGAGCTGGTACGTGCCGCGGCTCCGGAGGTAGGCTGCGCTGAGCAACTGCGTGCGGGCATCGTCGAACGGTGCCACATTCCCCTGCCGAAGCACTTCGTGGACGCCCTGGCGGAAGAGACAGTGGCCTGGGAACTCGGCGATGTGATTCGTCTCTCCCTGTCGGACGCCCAGTGCGCCGTGCTCGTTCAGCTGACAGAAGCAGCTCGCACCGTACCGAAGACGGTGTGTGTGGTCGTTACGACCCACTTCGGGAACGGTTGGTACATCCCGCCACCCTCAACCACAACCGGGAGATGCTCCACATGACCAACTCGGTGCTTGCGAAAATCAGGGTCCTATGCACCCTCCGACGGACGCTGTCGCGGCACGGGGACATCCTGGCGGCACGGAGGCTATGGCAGGGGAGGCCGGGAGGCGACCTCGTCAAACTGCATCCGCGTGCACTGCGTGGGGAGCCGGTCTTGTGTAGACCGAATACAACCGACTGGCAGACATTCCTGGACGTCTTCATCCACCAGTATCACATGCCTCGCCACGAGCTGTCGGAGCCCACGTGCATTGTGGATCTCGGGGCCAACGCTGGTTACACCGCAGCGCACTTCGCCAGCGCCTTTCCGGGGGCGAAGGTGATAGCTGTTGAGATGGACCACGCCAACTGGCAGTTGGCAGTGGCCAACGTACGGCCTTGGCGAGACCGGGTCATCGTCGTGAACGTTGGTGTTTGGTCGGTTGACGGTGAGGCTATGTACGCGGGACGGAGACAAGACGGGTACCACATCCTGGAGGGCAGTGGCCCCCCCAACCCCGCCTGCCGGGAGCCCCTCGAGGCCAGGCGGGTGGCTGTCAAGACCATCGACAGCCTGGTCTGTGAGAACCACGTGCAGGCGATCGATTACATGAAGGTCGATATAGAGGGTGCTGAAAAGCAGGTGCTTCTTGATGGCCCCACGGACTGGCTCGACAGAGTGTCACTTCTGCAGATCGAAGTACACCCATCGGCCCAGGACTCGTGGGATGATATGGTGGCCGTCTTGCGCAGAAAGGACCTCGCCTGCTCAAAGGACACCAAGCACTGGCACACTATCATCGCCACACGCATGCAAGGCCACCCCTAGTGGTGGACCGCGCGGATCGGTCACAGCATGGGGCTTGCTGCGGAACTGGGAGGATGGCCCAGCGGCACATGCTGCCTCCAGCCGGCCCGGCAGGCAGCCGGCGTTACACCGCGGATGACATGCCTACAGCAGGTACGACCGCTCTCGCGTCGGTCGTGCGGGTTAGCTCGAGAGTGTTGACGTGGCGCGTAGACTGCAAGAGCGGACGTGCGCGCCCCTGGCCTACCCCCATCCGCACAACTTCGCGCCGCGGCACTCGGGTCGCTCGGCAGCGCTGCCCCATTCGCCGAGCGGGCACCGGTGAGTGTGCCATGAAGCCAGCCCGGCAGGCAGTCGCGAGAGTATCTCGCGCCAGCGGCCGAGTTGAGTCACGCGCGTGGCTTGCGGGCGCTTCGCTACCGCCTTGCGGCATGGAGCCCCGGCCCGTACCACGTGCTGTCGCGGCTGCGGGGGTAGGCTGACCGCGTGAGCAGGGTTACCTGCAGGTGACGCGGCACGGCGTGGGCGCCGCAGAGGAGGAACGCACGGTGAGGCAGGCCCCACTGGTAAGCGTGGTGCGGCTTGGCTCGGGCGACTTCCCGGTGGGGAGGCCGCCCTGAGGCTCACGGCGCAAGACCGGAGGTGTACTAGAGTGCGGCCTGTTGAGACCGTGCCCGAAGTGGCGCCAGACATGGTGGTGGATCGCGACGGACTCACTTGTGCGGTCTATGATCTGCAGAGCCACCGCGTGCTGCATGTGAAGGGTCAGCACTGGGGGCGGTGTGGGTTAGCCACCGAGAGCACGGTGCGGACGCGATCGTCCGCCCTGTGGCTCGCGCGGCTCCTCCAGCTCAAGCCCTTGTGGGCGGTCAACGAGGTTCTGAGGGCCGAGAGCCCACTTGCTTCAGAGGTGTTCGACTACCTCGAGGGGCGATACCACATCACCTTCGAACACACGCGGGTCCTCGAACTGGGGTGCGGCTTCGGCGCAACCGCAGTCCAGATGCTGGAACGAGGGGCGTCTTCACTGCTCGCCCTGGATGTGGATAACACAGGTCTACAGATGGCCTACCAGCGGGCCGCCGACTTCGGACATGGATCGAGGGCTCTGTTCGCCCAGATTGGCGAAGATGGCCAGCTGCCCGCCCGGCTTGGTCAGTTCAACATCGTCATCGCGGCAGAGGTGTTCGAGCACGTCACTCCGCAGACCCGACCTGCTCTTCTGCGGTGCCTCTACGAGCGGGTCGCCCCCGGCGGCGTGCTTCTCCTTTCGACCCCGAATAGACTGGTCCCCAAAGACTTGCATACAAGCGGACTGTGGGTCGTCAACTTCATGCCGCGGTCATTGGCGTTCCGCTACGCGCGACGGTTCTCCTCACGCTGTCGCGGCATGGACGACTCCAGCCTAATCAGCGCCGGGCTTCTCTCGTTCTCATGGTGGGAGGCGCGCAGGATCCTGCGGGATACAGACGCCGTCGATCTCAGCCTGGAGCTCCCGCCGCTCCCAGGTTCGGTTCCCTCGTCGTCACAAGCGGGTAAGGTCTGGAACCAGGCCGCTCATGCGCTCTGGCGTGCAGGCAGATGGCTCTGGACGTGCATACCCTTCGATGCGGTCGCAGGGCACCTGTTCCTGGCCTTCCGTCGGCCCTCCGGCGGCTCAGCGGATGAGCCCGAAACGGGCGGGCGGGCTCCGTGACCATGGCGGCGCCGTCCCGCGTCTGCAGGCAGTATCCGAACGGGTGGCGGTGTCGCGGCTACGGGGGTAGGTTGAGCGCGTGGGCTGGGCTGCCGGGAAGCTACGCGGCACGGGGTCGGAGACCCGAAGGAGGGACACACGGTGAGCCAGGCCCCACTGGTAAGCGTCGTCCTCAACACCTACAACCGAGCGGATCTGCTCCCGCAGTCAGTGGAAAGCGTACTGGCGCAGGACTACCCGAACTTCGAACTCATCATCGTCGATGACTGTTCGCAGGACAACACACCTGAGGTCGTGGCGGCCACAGTGGCGGACGCCGGCGACAGAGTGCGCAGGGTGCGTCTGCCAGAGAACAGGGGGCTGGCAGCGGCCCGCAACGTGGGCATCCGGATGGCCCGTGGCTCGCTTGTGGCCCTTCAGGATGACGACGACATCTGGCTTCCAGGCAAGCTGTCAACGCAGGTCGATGCTCTGAACAGGCGCCCTGAGTGTGCGCTGGTGTATGGGAAGGCCGTGTCCGGCACCGCGGATGGCCGTCCGACAGATCGCGTCTATGGCGGCTCGGGAAGAGGGCGCACGGGGGACAACTTCGAGGTCATGCTCCGCCATCATCCCATCCTCGGGCCCGCTACGGTTGTGCGCAAGTCGGTGCTCGAGGAGGTCGGCCTGTTCGACGAGACGCTGCGGACAGCGGAGGACACGGACCTGTTCCTCCGCCTCACAATGCGCCATCCGGCAGCGTATGTGGACCGACCAGTGGTCATTGTGCGGGAGCATGAGGACCGCAAGACTCAAGGAGAGTCCCAGTCAGCTACCATGTCGCGATGCTGCCTGCAGGCGTACTGTCGCCTATGGAATACGCTCCCGCCTGAACGACAGGCCCTGCGCGGCCTGGTGGCCGGGTGGTTGGTCATTAGCGAGCTGGCGATAGTCGAACGCGAGAGTCAGGCCTCTCTGGGTCGGCAGGGTCTCATGGACGTCATCGAGGCGCATCCGGAGTGGTTCGACTACTCGGAGGGCCTCTGGCATGTTGCTGACCGGCTTGTGGCCAAGGGGCCATCGAGCGCGCGCGACGTCATGTGGATGGCTGCGCAACTCCGAGACCGGGCAAGCGACAAACGACAGGGAAGGCGACGCGCCGCGATGTTCCTGAACGCCGCTGCGAGGCGAGGAATCCGACGGGGGATGCCCCATCAGGCTGTAGTCTGCGCTGCGAGAGCAGCCTTGCTGATGCCGCGTGTCGTCTTTGATGAAATTCTCTCTCGCGCTCAGTCCCGAGTGCAATCCTGATGCCCGGTGTCCGGTCGAAGAGGATCGACTTAAGATGGCAGACAAGCGACAAGCTGGCGATGGTGCACTGGAGGGAGAGGAGCGCCCGACCGTCAGCGTGGTCATCCCGGCCCACAACAGTGCCGGTACTATCCAGACCGCCTTGGACTCCGTCTACGGCCAGAGCTCCTCGGACATCATCGAAGTCATCGTGGTGGACGATGGATCAACTGACGACACCGCTCACCTTGTGACGGCCGGGTTCCCTCATGTGCGATGTGTCCGTCAAGAGAATGCGGGTGCGAGTGCCGCCCGCAACCGAGGCGCGGAGATGGCACGAGGAGACTACATCGCGTTTCTGGACGCAGACGATGAGTGGTTCCCCGAGAAGATCGCGGCGCAGTTGGAAGTGGCCTGGATGCATCCAGGCCTGGCTCTAGTGCTGTGCGACACCCAACCGGTGCTCGGGAGGGAGAAGCATGGGCCGAATCGGGGCGTCGCGACTCGAGGGGTCACGCGCGGGGAACGTGGCAGGCAGGGGATGGTCGTGACACCAGTTACCTTCGCGGATCTCGTCATGTCGCGGACCCGGTTCTTCCCAGGATGCAGTGTCTGGCTCCTGCGAAAAGAGGCGTTCATGGCCGTAGGCCGGTTCGACACGAACATGATGCGGGCGGAGGAACTGGAGTATCTGTGGCGGCTGGCGTGGTTGGGCCATGGCATCGCGGTGGTCAGAACCCCACTGGCGGTCTACTGCGAGGACCCGAAGCGGCGGGTGTCACCCAAGTTGATGCTGGCCTGGGCGCAGGCCATGAAGGAGATGGCGGACCGGTACCTCAGACCCATGATGGCGAGCGGGTGCGACTGGCTGCGGGCTGACGACGCCATGGCCTTGGTGAAGAGTCGGTACCGAAGTACGGCCGAAGCGTTCTTCCTAAGCGGCAGGGAGGCCGAGGCGATGGCCTTGCTGAACGAAGCGCGAGCCCTGCCGGGGGGCGATGTGCTTACAGGATTGAGGATACTCGCGGCCCTCGGGTTGCCGCGAGTGTTCTTCGGCTTCAGGGCACTGGCCCTGAGATTCTGGATGAGGTAGCAAGAGAACCAGATGGGCATGGTCTGCAGCGCCAGCGGCGCCTCTGTGAGCGTGGTGATCCCGGCTTACCAGAACGCCTCCACCATTGAGCGGGCTCTGGAATCCGTTGCTGCCCAGACTTACCCGAACATCGTCGAAGTGATCGTGGTGGACGACGGGTCCACAGATGAGACGGCTCACATCCTCACGGCCAGGTTCCCCGATGTGCGGTACGTCGGTCAAGAGAACGCGGGCGCCGGCGCCGCTCGCAACCGAGGGACCGAGATGGCCTGGGGAGACTATGTTGCCTTCCTCGACGCGGACGACGAGTGGTTCCCGGACAAGATCGCGACGCAGATGGAGGTAGCCCTGACACACCCGGGCCTTGCTCTGGTGCTATCCGATGTCCAGGCCGTGCCCGCTAGGCGAGACCAGGAGCCACACGGGGGTGCTGCGACCAGGCGGTTAGAGCCTGGAGGACACGGTGCGAAGAGAGTCCTGCTGGAGCACGTTACCTTTCCTGACCTCGTCTTGTCACGCGTCGAGTTCTTCCCGGGATGCAGCACCTGGTTCCAACGCAGGGATGTCTTCTTGAGTGCTGGCGCGCTCAACACCGACATGCTGCGGGCTCAGGACATCGAGTATCTCTGGAGGCTAACGTGGCTGGGTTACGGTGTGGGGGTGATCAGAACCCCACTAGCCGTTTACTACGAGGATCCGAAGTGGCGGGTGTCAGCCAAGGTGATGGTGGCTTGGGCGGAGGCCATGAAGGAGATGGCTGACCGGTACGTCAGACCCGCAGGCGCGGGGGCCTGCCACTGGCTCCGAGCCGACGAAGCCGAAGCTCTGCTGAAGAGCAGGTACCGAAGCACAGCTGAAGCCTTCTTCCTGTGCGGGAGGAAGGTCGAGGCGATGGCGTTGCTGCGTGAAGCTCAAGCCCTGCCAGGTGGCGATCTGTTTGCAGGGCCGAGGATCCTTATGGCTCTCTGCCTACCATCTGTCTTCTTCTGGCTCAGAGGTCTCTGGCTTAGAACCTTTGGGCACTAGACAGAATCGCCGCACCGCGGAGGCTGAGGTGAGGCGCATAGCTTGCCCGCTCTGCTGCTGCGACCAGTGCACTACGATCGCACGACTGGCAGGGCCGTGGTGCTTCCGAGTCCGCAATGTCGTGTGCAAGGGTTGCGGCTTTGTCTACCGCAATCCGCAGTGGGACGACAGAGAGAGCGCTCGCTTTTACGCGCACGCCTCTCACTACTATGCACAGGTGTATGATAACCTTCGTCTAAGTGAGGCGCGCGAAGGGCCGGAAACTCAGGCTGCCCAGGCTCGTCTGGCGGAGCTGCGGCAGTGGCTGAGCCCTCCGGCGCGCCTCCTTGACGTAGGTGCTGGCAGCGGGGCACTGGTCAAAGTCGCCCGGGCGGCTGGGTTCGAGGCCATGGGTCTCGAGCTGGATCAGGAAGCCTGCAAAGCGGCACAGGAACGCGGGGTCCCGATGATGCACGGGAGCCTCGAGCACTGCCGGCACCCAACTGCGTCGTTTGCAGCAGTGACAGCGTTCCATGTGCTGGAGCACGTGACGGATGTCCACCGCTTCCTCGCCAAGGCGTACCGCCTGTGTGGCGCGGATGGCCTTCTGCTGATCGAGGTGCCCGACACCGAGACGGTCCGGGTACCCATCAAGGATTACTTGCTACCCGAGCACAACTGGCACTTCACCGGGAGATCCCTGCGCGCGCTTCTGGCAAGCACAGGATGGCACGTGGAGATGGAGAAGGTGGCCCGCCGTGAGGGCTTTACGGCGGACGTCCTGTTGGCCGTTGCCAGACGACCGGTAGGCGAGCCATTCGTGGAGCGCCATCACCACCGGCAGCCTGGTGAGCACGATCGAATGGTTGCCCTTATGCGGAACACAGACAGACTCAACCGCCGCACAAAGGGCATGATCCTCCGCGATGCCCTAGCGAGATGCCTTGGTCCCTGGTTCGGAAGGCGCGCCTTTCGTGCTCTTCGGCGGTTGGTCCAGGGCCGGATCAGGAGGGCATGTAGGGCCACCTTGGGGACCGACACCCGTGCAGAGACTCGGGGGGACGGTCTACGCCACCCATGAGAGGGGGGCCACCTGCCTGTGACTGAGCGGCCTGCCAGTAGGACACCTCGTGAGGAGGTCCCCGGGCCACGCCTGGTGGCTGCCCAACGCGATGTCTCGCGGCAACCCGGTTCGGTCCGGGTATTGCAGTTCTGGCCTCCGTTTGACGTTGTCGGAGGGGTCGAGACCCTTCTGCTGCGTTGGGCCGAGGCCATGCCCAACGATGTCGACATGGCCCTCTTCGCCACCCAATGCAGCCAGGAGCTGCTGGGCCGCGCCGAGGAGGTTGGCCTATCGGTCATGACCCCGTGCTCAGGGACCAACAGGCTCAACAGGCTCAGGGATCTGACCAAGGCGATCCGCACCTTCCAGCCGGATGTGTTGCACGCTCATGGTCTCTACGCAACGGTCATAGCGGGGCTGTCCAGGTCGTTGGGGCTCTTCCGGGTTCCCATCATCAGCCATCTGCACAATGCCGCCGCTACCCGTAATCGGCTAACGTGGCTGTTGGAGCGAGCGGCGCTGTCTCAGGTCGACATGGTGATATCCTGCTCCCAACACGTCCTTGTCGAGCACCTCGCCTTCTACCGCGCGAACCTCAGACGAAGCATCGTGATCTACACCGCGGTCGATGTTTGCGGCATGCGTGGAACGGGCAGCGCTGAGACGACACCTGCGCCGGACTCACAGCCATCGCCGCTCAACATCGTCACGGTGGGCAGACTGGGGGAGATGAAGGGTCTGGATGTACTCATAGAGTCCCTCGCCTATCTCGGGAGCCAGGACCAATGGTTACTCAACATCATCGGCGAAGGCCCCGAGCGGCCTCGGTTGGAGGCCCTCATACGGCGTCACGGCTGGGGCGATCAGGTGAGACTGCTGGGGTTCTGCTCCGACGACCAACTGCGTGCCATTCTGCGCACCAGCCACATCTATGCTCAACCCTCACGATCCAGGGAGGGGCTGCCCGCAACCATTGTCGAAGCCATGGCCGTCGGCTTACCGGTGGTAGCAACCACGGTAGGGGGGATTCCAGAAGCGGTAGAGCATAACGTCACAGGCGTGTTGGTTCCGCCCGAGGACCCGGTGGCTCTTGGGCGTGCGCTCAACTGGATGATCGACCATCCCGTCGAGCGGCGAGAAATGGGGCAAGCGGGCCACGATCGTGCCGAACGATGCTTCGATCTCAAGCTCACGGTCGATCGGTTAGCCCATTTGTACCGGGACCTGGCAGTGCGCAATCTCGCGGGTCGGCCTGGGGGTGCGGACGGTTGAGGCAACCAGCATTTGATGGGCCAGACCGGCCACGAGTATTGCTTGTTCACTCCGATCTGGTGGGTGGCGGGATCGAGACTGCCATCCGGACACTGGCCCTCCATCTTAGGCAGGTACAGGTGGCCGTGTGCTACTGCCCGGCGAACCATCCGGAGCCGCCCAAGGGCATTGTGGAGGACCTTGAGAGTTCGGGGGTTACTGTCCTCCGGATACCGCCACCACTCGTGTCGCCACTGTACCCCCTCAGACTGTGCCGCATGATCGGGCAACTCCGTCCCGACATCCTCCATCTCCAGGGGGCCACGGTCGGGGTCGTTGGGGCTGTTGTGGGGCGCGTTGTCCGTGTGCCGCGCGTGATCTACACGGAGCAGAACCAATACGACGTCTACGCTCGTTGGCTCCGAACCGCGCTAGAACGTACCGCAGGCCTGCTGAATTGGAGGGTCTGCGTATCAAAGAGTTCGCAGCAGTCGGTCCTGCGAGTACCAAGGCTGAACCGGTGGGCGGCGCGGACCAGTGTCATCCACAATGCAGTCGATCTACGCTCCTTCGGCAGGGAGTTGGCTGTGGAGGAGAGGGAGTCACGACGGGCCGCTCTAGGGATTGCGCCGGGGCATCTTGCAATCGGTTCGGTTGGCCTGCTGGCCGAGCGTAAGGGCTACGAATACCTGATTCGGGCCTTAGCCGCTCTGCTACCCGACGTCCCCTCGATTCGCCTGGTGCTGATCGGCGGAGGAGAGCAGGAGCAGTATCTGCGCACACTGGCGGATGAGTTGGGGCTCACGCCGTATGTTCACTTTCTGGGGTGGCGGGGCGACGTTCCCGACCTCCTGTCTGTTCTCGACCTGTACGTGCAGCCTTCACTGACGGAGGGGTTGCCCCATACGGTGGTGGAGGCAGCTGCATCAGGGCTGCCGATTGTGGCGACGAGAGTGGGTGGCATCCCGGAGGTCATCCAGGATGGGATCAGCGGCGTGTTGGTCGATCCCCGAGACGCGACCGGACTAGCGTCCGGCATTACTCGTCTGCTGGCAGACCCCGCTACCCGTCAGGCGCTGGGGAGTGCCGCGAGGCTTTGGTGCCTGGAGCATTTCTCGGCCGATGCCATGGCCCGGAGATATGAAGCCCTGTATCTTTCGCTGCTATGCCAGACTCCAGCACGCCACTAAAAGGTCAGGGGGTGAGCTAGCAATGGCCTGTAGCCAGCCCCCTCAGCAGTTAGCAGTGGTGCAGAAGCGCTAGGCCAGACAGTGGTGTGGATGATCGAGCACCCGGAGGACCGTAGGAAGCTGGGGAACGCAGGGCGCCCGAGCGTGGAGGAGTGCTTCCATACGTGCCCCTCGGTAGCCTGACCTGCCAACATCTGGCACGGTCGACCCACCGGAGAGCACCCGCAAGGAGGGGTCAGCGTGGACTGCAGCTCAGACGTCGGGCACACCCCCGACGGCGTGGGCCCTGTTGTGAGCGTTGTCATCGCCGCCTACAACAGTGCCGGCACGATCGGGCGAGCCTTGGACTCTGTGTATGCTCAGACCTACCCGAGCATCGAGGAGGTGATCGTGGTAGACGATGGATCGACAGACGACACCGCCCTCATTGTCACGACGAGGTTCCCACGTGTGCGGTGTGTGCGTCAGGAAAACGCAGGGTGCGGTGCCGCTCGCAACCGCGGACTTGAGATGGCCCGGGGCGAGTACGTCGCCTTCATCGACGCCGACGACGAGTGGCTTTCGGAGAAGCTGGAGGTGCAACTGGGGGTATTTCGGGGACGCCCTGACGCCTCGGTTGTCACGGCTGATGTCAGCACTGTGATGGCGGAGACCCCGTCCGGTTGGCGGCGGAGGTTCCCCGCTTGGAGACCGCTCCGCCCCCAGGTGAGAGCCGGGGCTAGTGGGGATCGTCGCTGTCCAATCAGCCAGTATGGCTTCGCCCAAGCCTTCGCTCAACGTCGGTACATTGGGTACCCCTCGACTTGGGTGGTCAGGAGAGAGGTCTTCGACGAGGTCGGGCTTTTCAAGCCCTGGTGCTCGCCCGGCGACGACGCCGAATTCGCGCTGAGGGTTCTGTCGTACGGGTTGGTGGTGCTGAATATTGCGCAGCCCCTGGTCACCCGGTTCGAGAGCCGATGGGGGATGATGTGCCACCCGGGCAATCTGCGTGCTCATCTGGAGGTCAACATCGGCTTCCTGCGGTCGTTCGACCCCAAGAAGAACCCTATCTCGGCCCAGCGGCTATCTCGCCAGGACTTCACGGTGTTCTTCCAGAAACACCTTGTCGACTATGGGTTGTGGGCGCTCTGGCGAGGGCATGAGGATCTGGGTCTGGCGTATCTAGCTGAGGCTGCCTCGTTGCGGGGCGCGCTCACACGCACAGCTCTAAGCCGGGTGCTAAGCTCGGCGATACGGCTGCTTCGTACATGCCGCCGATCCCGGACCGCGACCGGCGGTCCGAGCAGCTGACAGGACTCAGCGCCGACAATGGGAGGGAGGTCGTGCGCCGGTGATCATCTCACGGACGCCTTTCCGGATCAGCTTCGTCGGTGGAGGCACGGACCTGCCGGAGTTCTACACACGCTCCGCTGGTGCCGTTGTCTCCACCACGATCAGCAAGTACATGCACATCGCGATCAGCGAGGGCTTCGAGGATCACATGCGATTGAGTTACTCGCGAACCGAGATCGCGACGAGCATCGACGAGGTCCAGCATCCGTTGATCCGCGAAGCCCTGAAGCTGACGGACCTCACCGATGACCGACTACACATCTACTCCATGGGGGACGTTCCTGCGGGAACGGGTCTGGGGTCCTCGAGCACGTTTGCCGTCGGTCTGCTGAACGCCCTAAATGCCTACAAGGGCGCTTATGTCAATGCCCGCAACCTGGCAGAGCAGGCCTGTCACATCGAGATCGAGCTGCTTCAGGAGCCAATCGGCAAGCAGGATCAGTACGCCGCGGCCTTTGGAGGCCTCCGCTGGATTCGCTTCAACGCCGACGGCTCGGTGGAAACCGAACCTATTGTCTGCAAGCGCGAGACGTGGGAAGCCCTCCAGGCCCACCTCGTCCCGCTGTACCTGGGGTCCTCGCGCTCAGCGCGTGACGTGCTCTCGGACCAGCGCGACCGAGTGTCCGACACCTTCCCGCTCATGTGCCAGATGCGCGACCTGGTGCCCGAGTTCGTGCGGGTCTTGGAGCGCGGCACGGGCCTCGCCGAACTGGGTGAGATCCTTCATCAGGGCTGGTTGCTCAAACGCCAGCTTGCCTCTGGGATCTCCAACCCCGAGATCGACGAGTACTACGAGCGCGCCCGCGCTGCTGGAGCACTGGGGGGCAAGATCCTGGGCGCGGGCGGCACCGGCTTCATGCTGCTCTTCTGCGAGCCCCATCTTCAGACCCGGGTGCGTGAGGCCCTGCCTGAACTGCGCTACTTCCCCTTCGACTTCGAGCGCGAGGGGTCGCGCATCATCTTCTACGAGCCATGACAAGCCCTCCCTCTGACAAGCCCAAGGTGCTGCTGGTCTCGCCTACCCTCGAACGGGGTGGGGCGGAACACATGGTGGTTGAGCTGGCCAAGGGGCTGACCCGCGAGGGGATCGCCTGCGCCGTCTGCTACCTTGACGGCAGGGGCACGCTCGCTCCCGAGATCGCCGCTGTGGGGGTCTCGGTCCGTTCGCTCGCCTTGCCTCACAAGGCCTGGCCGGCCCAGTTCCGCCTCCGGCGCGAGTTGCGGGGCTTCCAGCCCGATGTGATCCATGCCCACATGCCGCGTGCGGCGTTCTGGGCGGCCGCAGCAAAGCAGGCAGACCTCCCCCTCGTCTACACCGAGCATAACGTCCAGCCAGTCTACCCGGGTTGGACCAGCCGTCTGTTCCGATACTTCCTTCCTCGCACGAGTCATGTGATCGCCGTGTCTCACGAGGGTGCGGACTCGTTCGTGGGCCGCCGGCCCGTTGACAAGGGCAAGGTCACTATCATCCCGACCGGGGTGCCCTTGGCTGATCTGCGGGCCGCCACAACTCCCGAGGAACTCCGTGCGCAACACGGCATCACCAACGAGCACCTGATCTGCGCTGTGGGCGCAGTTCGCCCCCCCAAAGCCTACCATTTCCTGGCCCGCGCCGTGCGCCTGCTGGTGGATCGAAGCCTCCCAGTCCGCTGCCTGATCGTCGGCACCACCACCGTGGTCCCGGCGGAAGCCACGCGTGTGCAGGAAGAGATCCGCGCCCTGGGGCTTGAGGGGATCGTACAGGTCACTGGTGAGGTGGCGAGTGCTTTCGACTACATCGCCGCCGGCGAGCTTCTGGTGCTCAGCTCCATTCACGAAGGTCTGCCCCGGGTCATCCTCGAGGGCATGGCCGCCGGCAAGCCCGTTGTAACGACGAACGTCGGTGGATGCGCCGAGGCGGTGGTGGATGGGGAGACGGGCATCGTTGTGCCGCCCGAGAACCCTGAGGCGTTGGCGGCGGCGCTCAAGTACGTGCTCACCCATCCCGACGAGGCGCGACAGATGGGAGAGGCTGGGCGTCGGCGGGTCGAGGAGCATTTCACCATCGAGGCGATGGTGCGGCGGCACATCGAGGTATACGAGCAGGTCATCGCTGATTGCCGGCGCGTATAGTACACCGCGCCGCCGTGAACCCGAGACGAGGAGAAGGGGCGCTACACGGATGACTGGGGACAGGGGACCCATAGCCGGAGCCGCGCCGGCGGACGTGCCGGCAAGGTGCCGGTGCTGCAGAGAGAGCGCCTGAGGCCCGCGTTGCCGAACGCACTTGATATAGGAACCATTATGCCTCATCCCCTACGCACCGCGAAGAGGGCACGCTCTCCCGGCCCGAACCGGAAGTCTGTTGCCGGTCGGTTACCGCTCCCAGTGGCACGAATCTCCCTCCCTACGCGCAATACTGCTCACTTAGAGGCAGACGGCATTGCGGACGAGGGCGTCCGCGCTCCCAGCTACGGCATGTCGGCGCGCGCGTTCGCCTAGGTGAACGGTATTGTCCCTACACCTCAGCACGGCCCGCCCCCCTGACCGGGATCTGGCACGACAGCCGCTCGGGATCGGCTGTAGCAGGTCTGACGCCGCGCCGGTTGCGTACCAGGGCTCCGGAAGACGCTTCCGGAGGCTCCCAGGATGATCGGCCTACTCCTTCGTTCCGCCGCGGCTCAGATCGCCCAAGACCTTGCCGCCAACCCGATGGGCCTCCGGCGGGCAGAACCGACGAAGACCGGCACGCTAGATTCAGTTCAGTAGGTGGGACCGACGTCCTACCGGGCGCTGCGGGGGAAGTGGCGCGCCGGCGAGGCGAGCCAAGGGTCTGTCCGGGTGGTGTCGACGTGGCCTGGGAGCGCGGACGCCCTCGTCCGCTGTGGTGGCCGAACCGGCCGTTCGTCGTACGCTGCGCCTCAACACCATCTGCCACAGCAGCCGGCTGGAAGCCGGCGCTCCCAGGATGCGTCAACACCGGCCCCAGGAACCCACCTACTCAGCCAGGTCGCACCCAAGACTGGCTCAGCCGGTTGGCAGAATCGCAATATTGAGATATGCTGCCGAGGCCATGCCAGTTGCCCGGGTCGTCTTCTACCGCCCTGCCTCTGCTTCCGCTTCGCCTGCCTTCGCCACTGTCTCGCGCCGATCCACACCCTCGACAGCCGAGAGCTGCCGGTCGAAGGAGTACAGCCGGCCCTCGCACCCGTCCAGTGCACAGGCGCACGCGCAGGCGTCACCGAAGTGGCTCACCGTGTCTCCGAAGAGCCGGAGTGCGTGGAGGTAGCCGTCCTTGTGGGGCATCAGGAACCCCGGCAGGCTCAGCAGCGGCTGCAGGACGGCAGCCACCTCCTGCCGCGGCAGTCGGTAGAAGCTGCCCAACACCCATACCACCTCGGCCAGAGTGACCGGATCGCACTCAACCTGAGCCCGGCCCCCCTCCACGGCCTCCAGGATCGCTTGCGACTTCGCGAACAGCTCCTCCTGGTCGCGCGACAGGAACCTCAAGATCACGTTGGCGTCGATGGCGGCAGCGCGTCGTGCGCTACTCATGGGCGACCTCCCGCGCCACAGCCCGCTCGGTCTCAGTGCGTGCTGCCTCCCAGTCCATCACCTTCCCCCGGGAGTAGGGGCGCAGGACCCCCGCGAGTTCCATCACTGACCGAAGCGGGCGAATCACGATCCCGTCGTCGCGCGTGATGACTTCGACGGTGGAGTGCGGCGCGATCCCCAGCTTCCGACGTGCTGCCGCGGGTAAGGTGATTTGACCTTTGCTGGAAACCTTGGCAGTGCTCATGGCGATCACCTCTGGTGCCTTACATTGTACCAGGTTTCCGACGCCGCGCCAACAGGGGAACCGTCGCAGCTGCGCGTTGCCCCCGGCGCTGCCCCCTGTCTGGCGCTCAGTGTCTCGACCAGTCCAGCTTCATCTGCTCCCGGGCCCCTCTTGCCTCCACGATCGGCCAGGAGGCCCGCAGGTCGTCCTTGTACGGGCCGATCTTCTCCACCGGGATCGGCTCGAAGCCCAGGGCCAGAGCGGGCGACGCGGGCTTCAGCCGGTAGTCTCCCGCGGCTCGGTCCACGAACTGCGGATCGGCGATAACCGAATGCCGGTCCAGCCCCAGCGCCTGCCAGGCCTCCCACTCCGTCAGCGCCACGGCTTCCTTCAGCTCCACCTCATCCACCCAGATCGTCCCGGTGCCCTGCGACACATCAATGCGAATGCGGATGGACTCCATCCCTTCTTGCCAGTCCGGGTCCCCCCTGGCCGGGAAGCGGAAGGTGGTCTCAATGCGCTTCCACTCGGCCCCCGCCTTGCCGCCCTGGCCTCGGGCCCAGAAGAACTTGCCCGGGACATAGGCCTGCGGCATGATGGCGAAAGAGGTGTCCGGGGCGGCCGCCTTCACGCTCGCGGAGAGCCGGTACGTCTGGCCCGGCTTCAGCGGCATCTCGGCGCTGACGAAGTTCGTGCACAGCGTCTGGCCGCTGGAGTCCTTTACCGTCCCGCGGCCGTCAAGGCGGACAGACTTCCCCCCGGCCAGGTGAACCTCGGTGTCCACGCCTGCCTGGGAGTCATTGGGCCGCACCTGCCACTGCCACTTCTCGGGCAGCTTGCCCGGCTCGCCCTCCTCGAAGCCCGGGTTGGGTACCAGGTTCGGCCCGGTGGTCTCCTTGATGGCGGTTACCCCGGTGAGGATCGGCTGGCCGTCATGCCAGATTACGTTGTAGTCGGACCCCGTTCTGTCGAAGGGCAGGTTCCCGTGAGCGTACAGCCGGGCGCCCGGCTCGCTGTAGCAGACGATGTTGCGCCGGAACTTGTTGCCGGCCATCTCCCAGGCGTCCTCCAGGCCCCGGGTCAGCTCGGGGTAGCCCGGGTACTTCTCGTATGCCGGGGTGCCGTGGAACTTGTTCCAGGTCTCCGTCATCATCGGCACGGGGTGCCCGCCCTTGACGTAGCCGCTGTACTGCATCTGGGAGTCTCGGCCGTCGATGAAGACGTTGTTCTCGATCACGTTGTCGCGCCCGCCGTGCACGTGGGCGCCGCCCAGGATCGTCCGGGCCACGATGTTCCCGTGCACGTGGGTGCCGCAGGTGCCGTCGTCCAGGTAGACCCCCCAGTTGAAATGCGGCGAGGTCCACTTCCCGTTCTCTTGCCCGAAGCCGATGATGTCGTGCAGGTAGTTGTAGCGGATCTCGGTCCCACGCTTGCTCCAGTCCACCTGCCACGAGTAGATCGCCCCGCAGTCGGCGGTCTCCAGGTCCACGTGGCGGATCTCGTTGAACTCGAAGACGTGGTCATTGCCTCCCCAGACGATGCCGAACCGGGGACAGTCATGGATCAGGTTGTGTGACACCCGGTTGCCCACACCGCTCACCGCCACGCCGACCCCCTGCTTGTAGAACACGCCCGTGTGGTGCAGGTAGTTGTTGTCCGCGTAGTTCCCCGCCGGCTCAAGCGTGTCGGGGTTGCCGCCATCCAAGCTCACCGCATCCCGCCCCACGTCATGGATGTCGCAGCCCGCCACGCCGTTGTTCGTCCCGCCGCTCACAACCACTCCGGAGCCGCCATAGTCGCCGACATTGCGGATGGTGCTGGCCGCGATCAGGCAGTTCGCTGTTGCGCTGAGGGAGATGGCGGTTCCCTCGGAGCACTCGAACACGAACCCGCGGAAGGTAACGTTGGTCGTGCCTGCGCGCAGTTCCAGGATCGTGCGCACCAGCGGGGCGCAGACGGTCATGGTCGCCGGGTCGGCGTCAGGGGGCGGCCAGAAGTACAGCGTCCACGTCGCCCGGTCCAGGTACCATTCCCCGGGCGCGTCCAGCTCCTCGGCGAGGTTGCGCACATAGTACCGGTCGCCCGGCCGGATGCCATAGGACGCGTCCGAGGCCAGCGTGATCGTCCGCTTTTCCCGGTCAATGGCGGCGAGGCGGATGATGTCATTCCACCAGTTGTACCGCGGGAACACCATCACCTCGCCCTCTTCCGGCTTGGCCCATTCCCGCTGGTCGTCCTGGCGGTACCGCAGCACGTTCCTGGCCTCGCCCGGGATGTCGGCGTACATGGGAACCGGCTCCCCGTCGACGTAGGCCCAGCCCCCGGTGACGGGGTTCTCGGCGTCGTAGTTGGGGTAGCGCGCAAGCTGCATGCGCTGGCCGTTGCACAGCAGCTGACGGAAGTACACCTCCCGGAACCCCTGGGCTGCCACATCGGCCTTGAGGACCCCCCCATGGTCGACCTGCCAGCCCGTGATCGCCCGCCCCCCGATGATGACTGGCCTCTCGTCGCCATACGCGCGGTAGACCACAGGGGCGGTTGCGGTGCCCGAGTCCTGCGCGTCCAGCGTGAGCGTCGGCCCGATTCCATACAGTCCCGCGCGCACGAACACCGTGACCCCGCCTTCAGGAAGCGGGCCGGCCTGCTTCAGCGCCCGGACCGCATCCCGGGCCCGCTCCAGGGTGGCGAAGGGGCTTGCCTCAGTCCCCGGGCTGCTGTCCTTCCCATCCCGCGCCACGAAGAACGTCGCCGGCGCCGCCACTGCGGCACTGACAGCGGCGCACAGCCCCGCGGCAGCCACGAGCCCAGCCCAGTGGTGTACTGTCATCTGTCTCCCTCGCATCCGTCGCAGGTGGTGGTGGCGCCCTCCCGGCAGCCGGATGGGGCAACCAGATCGTGCCCGTGTCGCGGTCCAGCACCGGGCAGGGGTCGCCGATGGTGTTGTCCCCGTCGCCGAACACCACCTGCACCGGGCCCCAGCCCTGCCCGCTGTCCAGGCTGCGGCTGAGGACCAGGTCTGTGTCCCCTCCTCCGAAGGCTCGGGCGCGCCCCGGATTGCCTGGACCGTCCTGCCACCGGGTAGCGTTGCCATGGGAGCAGCACCCGGGAGCTTCCTGTGTGAAGCCGCGCCGCGACAGTGGTAGAAGGTGCTGTGTGGAACTCCCGCGGAGGTAACGGCGATGCTGATCGCAGTTCTGGGTGGACCCGAAGATGGAGGCATCAGCTGGGTCGAGCAGGACAGCGTGGCGGCACCGTTTCTGCCCCACGGGCGCCACGTGAAGGCCGAGCCCGGCCAGATCAAGCACTGTGTTGAGCGTCTGCTGGCGGCCATGGCGGGCCGCCGAGACGGCTCCCCCTCTGCCGTCCCCGAGCCCGCTTCCTGCGCGCTGCTGGCGCTGGCCGTGGGCGGCATCGGGGCGATGCTGAAGAGGCGACGGCGGCAGCCGTGAGCCGGTGCGTGAACCGGAACAACCGGGCCAGTCTCACCGAGCCCCGCCTTCGCCCGGCGGGGCTTTCGGTTGGCTGTCATCCGCTGGGGCGACAGCGCTCCCACCATGCGCCAGTGACGGCGGTGACCCCTGAGGGAGCGCCGAGCAGTTCCGATCGGGCGCAGGGCACGTGGCTCGAGAAACGGCTGACAGGCGAGCGGGTCGTGCTGGACGGCCCGGAGCTTGAGGTCGGGCGAGCACCAACCTCTGCCCGCACCGGGCAGCGGCAGCTTCACGAGGCTCGGGGCTCAGCGCGAGGGACGTGGGCGCGTGGCTACCAGAGCTTCCTCCGCGTGTGACAGAGCGGCGCGGACCCCTTCTCGCGGTAGTAGTCCTGGTGGTAGTCCTCGGCCGGCCAGAACCGGCCGGCCGGCGCCACCTGGGTGACGACGCCCAGCCCGCGGGCTCTGAGCTCCGTGATGAGCTTCTCGGCGGTCTCCCTCTGCTGTTCGTCCAGGTAGAAGACCGCCGACCGGTACTCCGCGCCCATGTCCGGCCCTTGGCCGTCACGCTGGGTGGGGTCGTGGATCTCGAAAAAGAGCTTGGCCAGCTCCTCGAACGAGACGCGCACGGGGTCATAGATCACTTCGACCGCTTCCGCGTGACCGGTCCCATGCGCGTGGACTTGCTCGTACGTGGGGTTCTTTGTGGTCCCACCGGTGTAACCGACCGTGGTCTCGATCACGCCGGGCTGGCTCTGGAACCAGCACTCCGTCCCCCAGAAGCAGCCGCCCGCGAAGATGGCGCGCCCGTACCGCACCTTGTCCGCCGGGACGAACGTCAGCGACACGGAGTTGACGCAGTGCCGCGTGTTCTTCGGCGTCAGGCCCTCGCCGAGGAAGACGTGCCCGAGATGGCCGCCGCAGTTGGCGCAGACGATCTCGGTCCGCGCCCCGTCCGGATCCGGGATGCGCTTCACGGCGTCCGGTATCTCGTCGTCGAAGGCTGGCCACCCGCACCCGGAGCGGAACTTGTCGTCCGAGCGGTACAGCATCGCCCCGCAGCGACGACAGGCATACACCCCGGCCGCGAAGAGGTCGTTGTACTGCCCCGTGAACGGGGGCTCGGTTCCCTTGTTGACGATGACGCGCTCTTCCTCCGGTGTGAGCTTGCGGTACGTGCCTGCAGGCGGCCGATGTCGTCCTCGCACAGCAGGCCGAAATCCGCTCCGCTCTGCCCTATGAACGCCAGAGGCGTGTCTGCTGACAGACTGAGCTGGGGGCGACGGAACGCTTCCGGTGCCGTGACTCGGTGCACGATGAGGATGCCGACTGGAGCAGGTCTGAGATTGGGGAGGGTGTCCTCCAGTTCGACCCGACCTGCACGTAGGCGGACGACACGTTGTAGGCGGTAGTGCCGCCCTCGTGCCTCAACGATCAGGGTCCGCGCGTCTGCCTGCCTGACGGATGGGGACCAGCCGCGCTCCGTTCGGCCTGGACTCGCGGCGAGGGTGTTCCAGCCCACGTGTGGGCCCGGGTACGGGAACTCGGTCTCCAGGGCGCAGAAGCTGCGCCCGTTGCGGATTCGGACCGTCCCGCCCCGGCTGACGGTCACCTCCAGACCCTCCGCGGCCAGATGTGCAGGTCTCTGGAGCTCAGATGGCGAAGTGCCATTCCGAGTGGCTGACCGTTCAGCCAACGACCCGGGTACCCAGTCTGCTATGGGGAATCCCGGCTTGGGAGACACGAGATCGTGGTTGACGGAGCAGAGCTGACAGGCCCTCTTGACGGTCGTTTGCTCCCCCGAGGTGCCGCTTTGGGTCTGGTTCTGGCGTGCATCCTCGCAGCGGCGGGTGCCGGAGCGCAGGACGCCCAGTTGCCGGGGCAAGGGGGGGCCGGCGGGGGTAAGGCGCCCGCGCCGACGGGCCGCAGGCTGGCGCTGTTGGTCGGTGTCGGGAAGTATGACCGGGGCGAGCCGGGTGGCTTCCATGACCTCAACACGGCAGAGGATGTCAAGGCCCTCCAGGCCGCCCTGATCGACAAGTTCCAGTTCAGGAAGCGGGACATCCTTGTCCTCACCAGCGCTGAGCAGACGACCAAGGCGCGGATTCTGCAGGCATTCAAGAGCCATCTGATCGAGCAAGCTTCCGAGGGCGACATCATCCTCTTCCACTTCTCGGGGCACGGGGATCAGGTGCTGGATGACGACGGCGACGAGCTGGATGGCCTGGACGAAGCCTTCGTGCCCTCCGACTATACCAGCGCCAGCGATGGCTCGAACTACATCCGGGACGATGAGCTCGCCGACCTCCTGGCGGCCCTGAAGGCCAAACGACCGGCAAACATCACGGTCTTCCTGGACACCTGCCACTCGGGGACGGCGACGCGGGACAACCCGTTGACGGGTCGATTCGTGGTCCGGGGACGAGGCTGGCGCGGGCCGCCGCCGGTGGTCCGCAGAGGAGAGGAACGCCCGACAGGCGACTCGCTGCGGGAGCGCGGACGGGCCGAGGGGTATACGGTGATTTCCGCTGCTCGCCCCGACCAGAGCGCACGAGAGGGGACCGTGGTCGAGGGCTTGCGGATGGGTGTGTTCACATACCACCTCGTCAAGGCGCTGGAGGCAGCAAGTTCCAGCACGACGTATCGAGACCTCTTCGAGCGGCTGAACTACTCAATGACGCGCAGTTGCCGAGACCAGAACCCCCAACTGGAGGGGCAGATTGACCAGCCCATCATGGGCGGGGCGGCAGTCGCGCAGGCGCCCTATGTGGCGGTGCAGGAGGTGCAGGCCGGTTTCGCGACCCTGGCGGCGGGGATGCTTCACGGGGTGACGAAGGGGTCAAGGTATGCGCTCTACAAGGCCGGGACACATGACTTCAGTAGCGCGGAGAACCGGCTCGCCGAGGCGGAGATCGTGACCGTTCACTCGACGGAGTCGCGAGCGAAGCTGCTCCTGGAGGGGGCGCCAGGGGTCACAGAGGAGGCTCTGGTGGCGGCGCGGGCGGTAGAGGTGCAGCACAACTACGGGGACTTCCGGCTGAGCGTCGCCCTGGCCGACGCCTTCTCGCAGCCGGAGTTGGCGAGCGTGGTGGCCCCGGTTGCCGAGCTATTGGGCAGGATGGAGGTCGTGACGCTCCATCGAGGGCAGGCGGTTGGCTATGATATCCTGATCAAGCCTGCAGACGCGGAGGGGAAGCAGTGCCTCATCGAGCGGGCGAGCGGCTCGGTGGTCGAGACGGTTGCCATGAGCATTCCGGCGGCAGCCCTGGGCCGGATCCGGGCAGCCATCGAGGGGGAAGCTCGGTGGCAGATGCTAAGGGACCTGGAGAGCTTGCCGGGGGACCAGAGCATGGGCATCGAGCTGCGGGTGGTCAAGGTGGCGGTTGAGGACGATGGCTTCGGACACGCCAAGTACGCGCATGACATTGAGGTCCAGGAGCCGGGCAGACCGTGGGTAGTGAAGCCCGGCGACTACGTGATGCTCGAACTGCGTAACACCGGCCAGGCAGACTGCTATGTGACGGTACTGGACCTGAGGTCGGACGGCCTGGTCGGGCCGCTGTGGCCGTACCCCGGCATCACCGTTGACAACAAGACCAAAGCGGATCGCGAGTGGCATCGGATTCGGGAGCCGTTCATCTTCCGCATACGGGAGCCATACGGGACGGAGATCTACAAGGCGATCGCGACGCTGGAGCCGACTGATTTCAGTCCACTGCTGGACGACAGAACGGCGCGCGAGGGGGCGCGGCCGCCGGGGGCCGACTCGCCGCTGGGCCGGCTGCTGAGGCAGGCGGTGAGCAACACGCGGGGTACAGAGCTGGCCGGGTCGATCTCCCCGCAATCGTGGGCGACGACCGCGGTAATGTTCGAGATTGGTCGTTGAGCGTCCGCCATCAGGCGGGACTTGGCTCTGAGGGACGGAGACGTCACGGTTCAGGGGGGTCCTCAAACCCCACCAGGAGGAGTCGAGATGAGAGCGCACGGGCACGCAGGACCACGGTTGGTCTTGGGCGGCTTGACCATGGTGATGGTGGCTGGCGTGGCATTCGGGGTCATTGGCGCGGCAATAGCCCAGGGCTCTGCAGGAGAGACGCTGACCCTCGAGGACGAAGTGCGCGCGGGAGAGGCGCTGTTCCAGAACGACCTCCGGGAGTACGGGCTTGTAGATCAAGAACGGTCCTTGTGGGTGCAGAACATCGTGCGGAGGATAGCCGCCGCGTCGGGTGAACGGACCTATCTGACGTTCCATGCGGCGGTCGTGAAGGACAAAGAGTGGAATGCGCACGCATGGCCTGGTGGCTACATCATTTGCAACGAGGGCCTGATAGCGACTGACCTGCAAGAGGCCAACGGGGACATGGAGAAGTCTGAGGCACTGGTTGCCGCGACGATGGCGCATGAAGTCGCCCATGTTATGCACCGGGACACGGATCGCTCAGCACGGACGTACCTCAAGCACCCGGATGCGGCGTGGAGCAGCCTCCAGAAGTACATCGACACGGAGTCCGGCCCGGCGGTGCTGGAGCAGTACCGGGCGCGGCGCCGTCAGCAGGAGGATGACGCCGACCGCGATGGGATGTGGTACCTGGTGCGGGCGGGGTACCCGGCGCAGGCCATGGTGGACGAGGCTCGCATGGTGTTGAGGCTGTTTGGGGCCGGTCTCCTGAGACCCAACGAGATGGGCTATAGCTATGACAGCGCGCGGCTGTCCAATGTCATGGCCCTGCAGGCGAAAATCGTCGGCATGCAGGCGAAGTACGAGGAGGCGGTGCTGACGCTGAAGCTGGGGTTCCAGGACGACCGTCTGGACCAGGCCGCGAGCGACCTGCAGATGGTCGCGAAGTTCTTCCCCACATCCGTCGAGGTCCACCACGCGTTGGGCGTGGCGTACCATCAGCGGTTCCTCCGATCAACGACGCCTGCGCAATTGGTGGGCAAGCCGTCGTTCGGGTTCTACACGCTTTCGGTCCGCGGGGCGGGCGAGCCGGACCTGGCGGCACTGCAAGCGGCCGTCGATGAGTACGGCTTGATCCTGGACGCCTTCAAGGATGCCGGCTACAAGGGCGTACATTGGACCGTGAGTGCCCTCGGCCTCGCTCTGGTGCAAGCGGGGAAGGTGGACGAGGGGCTCCCGTTCTGCCAGAAGGCGGTGGAACTGGCCCCGGAGGACTGGCACTGCCTCAACAGCCTGGGGATTGCCTATCTGAGGAAGGGCGAGGCAGAGAAGGCCCGACAGTGCTTCGCCCAAGCCATCACCGCCGCGGAGAAGCGGCATGGTGCTGAACTGGGGCGCCTCCTGAAGGAGACGGCGGGCGGCACGCAAGTCGCTAGTCTGGACGTTGGGAGGCTCAACTTGCAGCGGGTCCTGCAGGTTGACTTCTCACCCGCCGTGTACAACGCCGCGATCGCGGCCCGCGATTCGAAAGACGCTTCATTGGCCAGTACGCTGTTCAACGCGTACCTGCAGATGGACAGCGAGAGCGTCTGGGCGCAGCAGACGAGGCGTGAGCTGGAGGCGCTGCCCAGGGGCTCCGAGGGGGGTCGGCGGCCGGCCAAGCCGACGAAGATCTGCGGCATCTCGAAGGTGCAGAATGGCGACAGCGTCACCCGGGTGCGCAGCGTCTACGGCGCCCCAGAGGAGGTCAAGCAGATCAAGGATCAGGGGGCCTTGCTGTGCTATCCGGCAGAGGGCCTGTTCTTTGTCGCGGCAGACAACACGGTGATGAGCATCATGGCGGACAAGCCTTTTGCTGAGCCGATCGGGGGCGTGAAGATTGGCAATCGCGTCTCGGCTGTCACTGGGAAGTTCGGCGACCCGATCGGCAAAGAGGAGGCTGAGCAGGGCATCAGTTGGTGGGACTACTCTCCGTGGGGCGTGTTCTTCGCGGTGCAGCAGGATGCCGTGGTGATGGTGCACATCGTCGGCCAGCCGGAAGCAAAGCCGGCCGAGAAGGCGCCGACGGAGCCGGCTCCGGCGGCTGGCGAGGAGACAGAGAAAGTGCGGGGGCTCGTCTCGCTCGGCATTCTGCCCGGTGACCCGGCGGAGTTCGTGCGAGCGAAGCTCGGGGACCCCGAAAGCACGGAGGAAGGTGCGTGGCTGTACTCGTCCCGGGGAGTCAATATCTCGTTCGACAAGAGGGACAACGTCGCCCTGATCGCGATCGCGGGAGCCCAGGAGCACGTCGCAGGGGTGCGGGTCGGGGCAAGCATCTCGGCGGTGCTGCAGGGCCTGGGCGATCCAGTCGCCCGTAGCGAGAACCCCGACGGGACTGTTACGGTGTTCTACCGCCTCAAGGGCCGGCTCGTGCTAGTCTTCATCGTTCAAGACGACAAGGTCCGAGGTATCGCGCTCGCCAAGGAAGCATGACACACCGGTGCCAGCTCGGGAAATGAGCGGCCCTTGCCGTGCAGTCGGGTGAGCCCCGCCGAGGAGGGATCCGCAATGCTGACGAGAGCGGTTGGCGTGGTCGGCATTCTGCTGCTGGTCCTGGCTGGCCCGCCAGCAGTAGCCCAGACGGGGAGGCCGCTGAAGTTCGGGATCCTCGTCCTTCCCTTGCAGGTCGGCAAGGGGACGGCTCCGGAGGAGGCCTACCTGGGACTGGCCGTGCAGGATGTGCTGATGGCGGTGCGGTCGAGGCACACTGGTCTGGACGAGTGCCCCGATTCGGATACCTGGGGTCAGCTCTTCCCCAAGCCGGAGGACTTCGAGACCTGGCTGAAGGATGGCCAACCCGAACCCGCCGCGGTCGAAACCATCGGGATGAGGTACCTGCTGACAGGGCAGGTGGAAGCCGGGGCGGATCGAATCGTCGCGAAGCTCGTGCTGCGCGACCGCCAGCAGGGGAAGGAATCCACGACCGAGATCGCGGTTGACCTGCCGGGCTTGGTGGAGTTCCGAAAGGGCTTCCTGCGGTTCCTGGAGGGCGCGGGGATCCCCCCGGCGGGGGCACAGGAGAGCAAGATGCTCTGGGAAGAGGAGATTCCTCGGGAGGCGTTCGCTCTGAGCGGCAGGGTGACGTATGACTATGCATGCGGTGCTCTGTACAAGGGCGACCAACCCCTTGACTTGACCGCGGCCATGCACGCAGCCGAGTTGGCGCCACGCTCCTACACCGTGCTGACCACGCTCGGAAACATGCTGTTGAGGGACAAGATGTACGACAAAGCGGCGCCCTTCTTCAGGCGAGCGGTGGAGCGCAACCCGACGGGCGAGGAGGCGATGAGCGGCCTTGCGGATGCGGCGGCGAGTAGAGGCGACGAAGCGGAGGAGGAGCAGTGGTACTTGCGAGCCGGCGAAGTGCGGGGCAAGAGCCGAGACGCCGCTCTGGCGATGATGTGGAGCAGCCGGGGGTGGACAGCCTACCGGAACAAGGACTACGGGAAGGCGCTGGAGTGCCTCCAACGGGTGCGCGAACTGGACCCCAAGAACGTGAACTACGTCAAGGATCTGACCAACTTCTACTACGACCGAGACAAGGCTGAGGAGGCCGAAGCGGTCATGCGGAGTGCCCTGAAGGAGTTGACGGCGGCATCCGACAGGGCGCTTGTCGGCTGCTGGCTTGGCAACGGCCTCAACTGGCGGGGCAATCGGGCCTATGAGGCAAAGGACTACGAGCAGGCGATCGGATGCCACAAAGAGGCCATGAGCCTGAACCCGGGCACGGTCGTGTTCGTGACCAACCTCGCTGGCGCGTACCGCGAGAGCCAGCGCTGGCAGGAGGGGCAGGAGGTTCTGGAGGCGGAGCTGCGGCGGTTCACCGACGCCGACGCTCGGGCCAAGCTGCAGACCGGGCTGGCGCAACTGTGGGTGGCCCAGGCCAACGCGGCGTTCCAGGCGGGGCAGCGGGACGAGGCGGCGGCCCTCTATCGGAGGGCGGCTCCGTATGACGCGGCCGAGGTGATGAGGACCAAGCTGGAGAGCGCGGAGTTGGAGACTGCTCGGCGCGACGTGGTTGAACGGGTGTTGGTGTCGGCTCTGGAGGAGGCAAAGGAGCCGGAGCTTCAGAAGGCCATCCGGTACGGGCTGGGGCTCGTGTGGAACTCCCGCGGGAACACGGCCTACGAGGGTGCGGACTACACGAAAGCCGTAGAGTGCTACCAGCGGGCGATGGAGTACGACCCCGATTATGTCTTCTATGTGGGGCAGATTGTCAGGGCGTACAAGGAGGCAGGGCAGTTCCGCGAGGGGCGGCAACTGGTTGAGGAGGCGCTGCAGAAGGTGACGGAGGATGCCGATCGCGAGACGCTTTCGGAGTCGCTGGCAGAGCTTGCGGCCGATGAAGGGCATGCCGCATTCTCCAAGGGCGACAGGGAGCGCGCGTTGGCGCTCTACCGGGAAGCAGTCGGCCATGACCCGGACGCGGTGATCTACAGCGACCTGGAGGACTCGAAGCCGGAGTTCGAGCGGCTCGGGATAGCGCAGCAGGCGGTGGAGGCAGCGCTCGGCGAGGCCAGAGGTGACGAGGCGCGGCAGGCGCTTGAGCTGGCCCTGGCTCGGTTACTGAACCGGCGGGGCATACTGCTGGCCCGAGCGGGAGATTCGGCAGCAGGAATCGAGTGGTGCCAGAAGGCGATCGCGCACGATCCGACCACGACGCTTTACATCACGAACCTGGCAGCGATGTACTCTGAGACTCAGAGGTTTGACGAGGCGGAGAAGCTACTCAAGGACTCATTGGCCAAGCTGCCCGGGGCTGAGCCACAGCAGCAACTGAAGACCAAGCTGGCGGGAGTCTACAACGAGCGCGGCTTCAAGCGCGACGCGGCACGGCAGTATGACAAGGCCATCGAGGACTTCCGTGCGGCGAGGGATCTTGACCCGGCTGAGCCCGCGTACGTGGGGAACCTGGCGCGGGCCTATGTGAAGGCCGGGAGGGCACAGGACGCAGCGCTTCTCTGGGAGACGGCGCTCAAGCAAGCCTCCGCGGAGACGGACCCGCGGAAGGCGAAGGCGGCTGCGGCTGGTATCTGGATGCAGCGGGGGCACGGGGCCTATGACGGTGGCGACTACGATCGGGCAAGGCAGCACTACGACACAGCCGCGAAGCTCCGCCGGGAGACCAACGACCGGTCGGGCGAGACTGAGGCGCTCAGGTGGGTGGGATACGCTCTCCTGCCCCTTAAGCGGCACGACGAAGCCATGCGCGCCTTTGAGGCGGCTGTTGGCGCAGCACAGGAGGCCAAGGACCGACCCGCCGAGGCCCAGGCCCTCTACGACCTCGGCTTCACGTACAATGCCGTAAGTGACTGGAAGCGGGCTACTCAGTACGTCGACCAGGCGCTGGCGATCCGGCGCGACCTAAAAGACCGGGCACAAGAGGCCACGGCCGTAGCGATGTTGGGGACGATCGCCTTCAACTCGGGCGACTACAACACCGCGCTTGGGCACTACGACGAGGCGCTCAAGACGCACACCGAGTTGGGCAACCGCGGTGAGGAGGCGAGCGTGCGGTATGGCTTCGGCCGGGCGCACCACGAGTTGGGGGAGTACCAGAAGGCTCTGGAGGAGTACGGACGGGCGCTCAGCTACTACCGCGAGGCCGAGGATAAGGACCAGACAGCGACGGTGCTCTACTGCAGCGGACTCACCTACGAGGCGCTGACGGAGGCAGAGAAAGCGATCCCGCTGTACGAGGAAGCGGCCGGGCTGTGGCGTGACATGGGAGACCGCGAGTGGGAAGCGAACAGCCTGAACAGGATCGGCACCGCCCGGTACAACCTCGGCCAGGCCAAGGAAGCACTTGGCGTGTGGACGCAAGTGCTGGCGATGCAGCGTGAGGCAAAGGACCGGGCGGGAGAGGCTGTGGCTCTCAACAACCTCGGGGCCGCGCACTCCGACCTCAAGGAATACGAGAAGGCTGTTGAATGCTTCGGGCAGGCACTGGTGATTCAGCGGGAGGTCGGGGACCCGCGAGAGGAAGCCAACACGCTGGACAACATGGCTCAGGCCTATGGGAAGCTGGGCCAGCCGAGCAAGGCCATTGAGCATTACAAGCAGTGCCTGGAGGCGGCGCGCAAGGCCGGTGACCGGGAGAGGGAAGACACGACTCTCGTCGGCCTGGCCTCAGCCCACGAGCAGCTGGGCGCCTACACTGAGGCTGAAGCCGCGCTCAAGGCGCTGCTGGAGCTGCGCAAGCAGATCCACGGTTCGCAGGATGGGAGCGTCGTAGAGGCGCTTCAGAGCCTGGCGCGGGTGTACCAGTTGATGGGGGATTATGACAGGGCGCTGCCGCTCATGGTCGAGGCCCTGAAGATCCGGCGACAACTCGGGGCGCCGGCCAGCGACCTCACAGCCTCTGCCAGGCAGCTTGAGGCGCTACTCAACCGACTGGTGCAGATCAACAAGAGCATCTACGGACCCAACGACGCCGCAGTGGCGGCTACCCTGGAGGACCTCGGGGGCCTCTACTCATCGCTCAATCAGCACGATCGGGCAATCGCCTCGTGTACCGAGGCTGTTGCCCTGCAGAAGCAGATCCACACGGGTGACCATGCGGCGGTGGCGGCGTGCCTGTGTAGCCTCGGGGCCATCTACCGGTCAGCCGGGAACGCCGAGAAGGCTCTGGGCTCGTACCGCGAGGGCCTGGCGATGCTGGAGCGCATCCACGGGCCCACCCACCTCGAGGTGGCGGGGGTGCTGGTACAGATGGGCCAGACACAGGAGCTAGCGGGCGACTGGGCGGAGGCGGAGTCCGCCTACCGGCGAGCCCTGGACATCCAGAAGGAGGCTCTGGGGCTGGCAAACGCCGATGTCCTCGTGTCGCTTACGCGCCTGGCGAGGGTATGCCAGCAGCAAGGCAAGGGGGACGAGGCAACCGCCTTGCAGGCGCAGGCCGAGGCGGCGAGACGCACACTGGTGGCCCGGAAACACAATCCGTACTTGGCCGGCGGGGCGAAGCGCATGAGAGCGCGGTCGGTGCCCCCGGGGACGGGGGGGACCGAAGGCGGGGCCGGCCAGGAGAGATCACAGGAGCCAGACCTGGAGAGCGCGCAAGAGGCTAGCGCACCGGAGACGACACGGGGGCGGTCGCAGGCTGGGGGCGCTGGAGGCGACCGGGAGGAAGCCGATCTGGCCCGGGAAGGGCCGGCGCGAAAGGCAGAGGAGGTAGCGCAGGGCCCTGCGGAGGAGTCCGCGCCAGGAGACCAGTCCGTGACGACGACGACCCACGTGGCGCCCTGGGCGGGCGTCATGACCCCCAAGGCCGACCAGGAGGTGGCCGAGGACACCATCACGGTGCAGATCATGGCGGCCGACGATAGGGCTCCCGAGCGGGTCGAGGTGACCATCGATGGGCAGCTGGTCTCGGGAGCGAAGGAGCGGAGCGTTCGGAGCACCGATCTGGCAGGGGCGATCCCCGCCGAGCAAGCGGCTCTGCGGAAGGTGCCGAAGATCTTTACACTGACGGTGCCGCTTCCGCAGGGAAGACGGGACCTGCGGCTGGGAGCGGTGGTGTTCGACAACGAGGGTCTGAAGAGCGAGCCGGTCGAGGTGATGATCCACCGCGCCACGGTCGTACCGGTGGTGGGCACGCTACGAGTGGTGTGTATAGGGGTGAGCAAGTACAAGGACTCAGCGCTCAACCTCGACTACGCCGACGACGATGCGCAGGCGCTGGCCGAGCTCTTCAAGAAGCAGGCGGCGTTCGGCCCCACGGACGTGGAGTGTATCACCAATGAGGAGGCTACACTCTCGAGGGTCCTGGAGGCGCTGGGGAAGTTGCAGATGGAGTCACGAAGCGATGATGTGGTGGTGATCTTCCTGGCCGGCCATGGCATGAAGCTCAATGAGACTGAGTTCTACTTTGCGACGCACGAGGTGGACAGGGGGAACATCAGGGAGACGGCGCTGTCGTGGCAGCACTTCCAGAAGATCCTGAAGACGACCGACCGAAGGCAACTGGTGCTGCTCCTGGACGCCTGTCATTCCGGTGACGCCCTCCGCGCGGCTCTGGGCAATCTGCAGGCCGACACCAGTCGGCTGGCGGCCACCGCCAAGGAAGGGGCTGGGGCAGTGGTTTTCGCGAGCTGCAAGGGCAACCAGGCAAGTGTGGAGGCTGACGAGTGGGGACACGGGGCGTTCACGAAGGCGTTGCTGGAGGCGTTGGGCGGGGGCGCTGACCTGGATCGCGACAACCAGATCGGCGTCTGGGACGTGATGCCGAACGTGTACAAGCGGGTACGGGACCTGACCGGCAAGGAGCAGGAGCCATACATGTCCGATGCGACAAACATCGACTTCGGTGTCGCGCTAGTGAGGCTGGCGCCTGCGACCTGACGGGCGATTGGGATTCGGGAGGAGTATGGTCGAGTAGCTCAGCCATTCGGCTTTCGCCCTCACAGATCCGAGCATGCGGCTTTCCCGCACTCGGCTCTTCTTGAGGGTTACCCCAGAGCAGCGTGTGCCGGTCGCCAGGGGTGGGTGATCCTCGGTTGAGGTAGCGGGAAGCGCGGAACCAGTACTCGTTCAGGCATCCCTGCCGGAAACGCCTGTTGGAGCCCTCAATCAGACCATTCTCCATCGGCTTCCCAGGCCGGGTGAGGGCGGCGCCTCGCTGGGGATGGGTGCCTGTAGGCGTCGGCTCTGACGTCATGCTGCAGGGCGGGTGACAAAGCCCGACCAATACGGCGCGGGCCGGCAGCGACGTCGTGTTGGAGGCCACCAGGGCCCTCCTCTGTAGCACCGTCGCTCTGGCTTGCGCGCACTCCGGGGCGACCGTGGCGCGGAGCGCGACCGGTTCTGCCCGGAGCGAGCCCAGCAGATCACCCTCGCCTCCGGCGCACGGCAGGACCCAACCCGCGCCTCCGAGCCGCACACAATCCAGGTGGCGGGGATGGACCTCCTGCGGAGGCCCGACACGGCGCCTGGCCCTTGAGCCGCAGCGCCAGAGCAGGAGAAAGAAGCGCCAGATGGCGCAGTTCCCTAAGTGGGCAGTCGCTGTATTGATCCCCTTGTCCGTAAGCGCGAGGGCCCGTGCTGCCCCGTCGCCGGCCGAGCAACTGCTCGCGCCCTACGGCGCGGGCCAGTTCCCCGATCTCTACCGTCGGGCTCTCGGTACTTTCCTGTCGGCCGAGGACCGGTACTGGGCAGGCGACTATCAGGGCGCCGCCCGGGTGCTGGACGACCTGTGGGCGCAGCATCCGCCTGGCAGCGACGAGTGGGCGCGCTGCCCGAGCCAGATCGCCGGCATCAACATCGGCGTGCCGCCGTGCTACTACGCGCTCCGCATGCTGAGCGACTGCGCCGAGTGGCGGTTAGCGAGCACCGGTCACGGCGCGAAACGATCGCGCCGGTACACTGCGACCCTGACCGTTCTGCTTGTTGGCCGATCGAGGGGCGTTCAGCCGACCACGTGGGCTGAACTGGAAAGCAACTCCGGACGTGAGGTAGAGCACACCCTCGACCCGCAGCTACTGGCGGACAGGCATCACGTGATCCACCACTCGCTACGGCTGTTTTCGGAGTACATGCTGGCCGCGACCAAGGGTCGGCTGGCCGTGCGGACGAGGGTGCTGGGGCTACCTGACGTCTGCGTTCCCGTCCAGGCTGTTGCGGCGCCATACCGCATCGCCGGGCTGGCAGGGGACGCGATGGAGCGCGTCTGGGCGTCGGTGCCTGCGAAGGTCACCGCGTCAACCGACTGGTGGTGGGTGCTGTGCCCCTCTCACGTGCCCGAGCAGTACCCGGGCTTCGAGAGCACCGAGTTCATTACCGGCGGGATGGGACGCGGACCCGACGGTGCCTCGCCCTGTTTCATCATCGACGACCGATGGCTCGTCCGGAAGCCGCCGCATCTGGGTAAGGGAGCCTACTCCGAGCAGGAACGCCGGGCCTACCTGCCCCAGTGGCTGCAGCACGAGTTCTTCCATCACCTGTTCGCCTGCTACCCGCAGTTCGGGCTCGAGGCAGAGGGCCACCAGTGGTTCGACCGCGGCACCTGGCCGAAGGACTTCGAGGGCCGCTTCGAGGCTGACTACTTCCAGGAGGCTCTGCACAAGCGACTGCAGCCCCTGGACGATCCGCCGATGCACTTGACGCTGCGGTACAGACCCCCCCCGAGGGCCCTGTTCCGCCAGGTGCGCCTCGACGCACTGTGCGGGGCCTACCGACGTGAGCCGGTGGAGAACAACTGGCATGTCGGCACGATCGGGCCGGACCTGGGAGATCAGGCGGAGGGCAAACGGGTACTTCGCTGGACCAACATGGCGGGAGTCTCGTGGCGGCTGTGGCCCAACATCGAGGAAGGCGTTCTCCGCACCGGCGCCGACAACCCGTACTACCAGTCGAACCCGACAACTGGGCGCGTCTTCCGGATCGTCCTGCGACGAGACGCCGGTGGCCGGTATCTGCCCGAGGTCGCCGGGTTCCAGTTCCAAAGCGATTTCTACCGGCGGGAGCCCGAGTGAGCGCGGGCCGATGATGGCAGGCTCTCGACCAAGGCCTGGCGGCCGTGTAAGCCTACACCGACGTCGCGCGTGACCGCGCCGATCCCGCCGCGGCGGTCAGCGGCGGAGCCTACCGTGGGTCGTGGGCCACGAAGCGGCGATGGAAGAGGCCGAACAAGCAAGCTGGGGGAGCGAGCGGCACGCGTACCCGGCGGTCACCGACCAGGGTCGAAGTCGGTCCGAGGGAGCACGTGGTGGAGCCCGACGAGGATGGGCCAGCCGGTGAGTGCGCCGCGGTCGAGGGTGCAGACGCACTAGAGCTGGCCTTCCTTGGCCTCCAGGATCACCAGTACGGTTCCGCCGATCTCCGGGTGGATCTCCCCGACTTCGGCGAGGTACACCTGTGAGAACCACCCCTCTCATACTCGAAGCGGCTCCGGGCTTCTCCTCGCTTGCTGCGTTCGCGCATGCGGTGCTGTCTACCGCCGATGAGGTCTGGTTTCAGGCCCCTGGAGCCGGTCAGCCGCCTCGGTGTACACCGCAGGTGCGAGGCAGTTTCGTATACGCGGAGGGAGAGGTGCACTGGGGTGGCTGGAAGCGACGAGGAGGGCACGGCGACGGGGCAGGGGGACGTAAGAGTGCGGTCAGGGGGGGGCTGAAAGCGGAGGCTGAGCGGAGAGAATGATGGCGAGGGTGAGGGCGGGGGGAGCGTAGCCCCAGGGAGCCCTGGTCCGATGAGCGAGGCTGCTGGGAGAAGGCGCCCGGGTGAACGAGGACCTTGCGTGCGCCGCGAGTCGTAGCTCTCTACCGCCACGAGAACTTGGTGACCCGATGGAGCTTCGAGTCGGCAACGTAGAGATTGCCCTCGGCGTCGACGGCCAGCCCCCGCGGCTCGCCGATCTCGACGCCGGCGGCCAGGTCCTGACTGACCATCGCAAGGCACTCGCCGGCCGGGCTGAAGGCCTGCAGCCGGGCGTTGCGCAGGTCACTCACGAAGATCGTGCCGTCCGGCCCGATCGCCAGACCGGCCGGTTCCGAAAGCTCCCCCGGGCCGGCTCCGGGCCGGCCGATGGCGCCAATGACGGCGCCATGTCGGTTGAAGATGACGATGCGATGGGAGGCGGCGTCGGCAACGTGGATGCTGTCCAGCCGGTCGATGGCCACGGCGGTGGGGCGCAACGGCGGCGAGCCCGCGCTCGGGACCGGGAAGAGCAGCGCGAATCGGCCCCGGGCATCGAACTTCTGGACCCGCCCATTGCCGGTATCCGCCACGTAGACGCTATCGTGGTTGTCGCGGGCGATCGCGTTTGGCGACCGGAAGGAGCCGGACTGCGTGCCGCGCAAGCCGAACATGGATATGAACTGCCAGGTGGGGTGGAACTTCTGAACGCGGGCGTTCCCGGCATCGAGCACATAGGTGAAGAGCGCCGGGTCCACAACGATGTCGGTCGGGTAGAGTAGCTGGCCGGGCTGGCGGCCGGAGTCGGCGTAGAGGAAGACATCCTGGGAAGGCGTGATTTTCTGGACCCGATGGTTGAGGGTGTCCGCCACATAGAGGTTGCCCCAGACATCCACGGCCAGCCCGTGGGGGGAGTTGAACTCCCCCGCTTCTCTGCCGGGGCCCCCGATGACCTCCGCCGGCACCAGCGCCCGCCGGAGCGGCGTCGGCGCGACCGCGGTACCGGCCGCGCGAGTCAGGCCGCGCCCATAGGCATCGCGCTGGCGGCGAAGCTCGACGTCGGGCCGATTCGCCCTGATCCACTCGACATCGAACACCCGGTAGTAGATCCGGTTGCGGACGCGAAGGTGACCGTCTGCGACCCGGACGATGCCTGACAGGTGCAGTAGGCTCACCAACGGCTTGGCGTCGTCATCGCGCACTGGCTGCTGGTCGTGCACCTTGGCGTAGAGGTCCAGGAGACCTGCCAGATGCTCCGCGCTGCGGAGGATGCGCTCCCGCACGAACAGCAGGTTGTCATCCCGCTCTCGCGCGCGCGTGGTGAGGAAGAGGCCTTCGCAGGCTCGGTCCACGCCCGCGGGTTCCATGATGCTCATGTCCCGCGATACCGCGAGGCAGAGCTGCTGGGTGAGGTAGGGATGCCCGCTGGTCCAGTAGAGGGTCCGCTTCAGGAGCACCTCGCTGACCGGCGCGGGGCGTCCGAGCCCGGTGGCCAGGGGTCGGGCTTCCACCTCGCCGAAGTCCTTCAGCTCCACGCGGTCGCCGATGTTGAAGGGCGTTCGCTGCGGGTCGCGGATGAGGTCGGACGGCGCGGCCACGCCGAGCAGGCAGAAGGTCAGCCGGTTCAGCTCCGGGTCCTCGCTGCGGCGGTTGTAGTACTCGCGGATGCCGGCGAAGAACTCGTCAGTCGGGAAGGGCAGACTACGGACTGCGTCGATCTCATCGATGAAGAGGACCGCTCGGCCGCTGATCCGGGGCAGGACGACCTCGCGGAGGGCTCGGGTCCAGCGCTGCAGGGGGCCGACGCGCGCGTTCGCCAACCAGAAGCTCTCCAGCTCCTCCTCCAGCCCCACCTGCTGGCCGATGCGGTTGAGGAGGCCATCGTACCACTGCTCCGGGGTGACGTTCTGGCCAATGGCGGTGAGGTCCAGCACCACCACGGTGGCGCCCTGCTCGCGCAGGCGCGCGGCGGTGCGAACCATGAGGGACGACTTGCCCATCTGCCGGGGTGTCAGCACATAGCAGAAATTGCCCGCGCGCAGCCCGCCATAGAGGTCATAGTCAGCCTGTCGGACGACGTAGGACGCGGCATCGCCCTGCAGGGTGCCGCCGGTCACGTAGAAGGGCCGGTTAGCGGCCGGCCCGGGTGGGCCCGTTGACACTGGCTCTCCCTCCTGTCCATACACGCGAGCTGCCCCGGCCGAGGCTACAGGAGGTGCTGCTCGAGATAGGTGGCGTAGACCTGGCAGCGCGGCCGGGCATCGCGAGCGGAGTCGCCGGAGACCACCCCCGCACTGCGGAGTCGGTAGAAGCTGTCGGGTGACCCGCTCCCTTGGCCGCGCAGGACGCCGCGTAACGCGTCGCTGAGCTCGGGGTCGCGGGCCAACAGGACGAGCATGCGCCGCAAGTGGTCTCCGAAGGGGCCCTCGTCTCGGGCGGCCTGGGCCTCAAAGGAGGCCATGTCCATGCCCTGGCTCACCATCTCGTGAAGGCCGCGCCGCACCAAGTATGGGTGTCCCGCCACCAGGCGCCAGTAGCGCGCCACCTCGACCTCTCCGCCCAAAGGCGAGCCGTAACGCTCGTTCAGGTCCGCCACCTGCTCGAAGGTGAAGTCCTCCAGCGTCAGCCGAGTGCCGACATTGAACGGTGACTGGTTCATGTCGCTGATGAAGAGGTGCGCCTCGGTCGCGTAGGCGATGGCGAGCGTGAGCCGCGACCAGGGCCCCGATGGGTCGAGCGAGCGTTCGTTGTGCCACGAGCGGAACAACCCGAAGACCTCACTCCCGAAGTCGCAGGTGAACAGCCGGTCCACCTCATCCATCCCCCAGACAAGCGGCGTCGGGGCCTTGCCGAGGATCTCCCGGCGCAGGTAGCGATCAAAGTTCATGTTGGGGCTGCGTCGGGCGTTCCAGACCTCGTCGGGGAACACGTCCAGGTCGAGCTGGTCCGCCAGCGATTCGGCCAGCGCCAGCAGGAACCCCTCTACCGATGCCAGGTGCGCGGTGTTCAGCTTCTGGAAGTCGGTGAGCACCACCTGCCCCTGGGCCTCCCGGGCCAGTTGCAGGCCCCGTGCCAAGAGAGAGGTCTTGCCCATCTGGCGGGCGCCTTTGAGTAGGACGATGCTGTCGCGACGCTTGATGGCCGCCCGGAACTCGTTGTCAGTGGGCCGTTCGACGTAGAACCGTGAACTCAGCGGCACGGCGCCGCCCACGGGCTCGAGTTCGTCGGGCAGCGTCGCGAGGCTCGAGAGGTTCGGCGCCCGCCGGTCGGGCGGCGCAGGGGGAGAGCGGAGGGCCTTTATCACCTCGTCGACGACACGCTGGTCGTCATTGGGGCTCTCCCACATGCAGGACTGCAGAGGGCCGAGGATCCCCTCCAGCGGCTCGGGAAGCATTCCCCCGTAGCCCACCCGCACGGGGAGCAGGCGAGGCTTCCCGCCGCGTTCCTGCGCGGCCTCGTGGGCGATCTGGATCTCGTAGGCGAACATCTCGCTCGGGAGGGCGGCGGCCGAGATGAGCGGCACGACCGCCTCCGCGGTCCGCACCTGCCGCTCAATCTCCCGGGCCCACTCGACGCCGACGGTCAGATGGCGGTCGATGAACACCGGATAGCCCTCGGCGATCAAACGCGCCTCCAACAGCCGGAGCAGCCGCTCGTCCGGCTCCGCCTTCCGCTTGTACAGCAGCGCCACATGCGCTCCGGCCTTCGCCGGCGCACCGCCTTCGAGTGGCCGAAGGCCTGCGTCCGCCGCTTGCAGGGACATTCTGGCCGGCGCCCTCGGATTGCCCGCCTCGTCGGTGTGGAGGCTGAACAGCCGAAGGCGCAGTCCGTGCTTAGACCTCGCACTCCCCCAACTCGGAGATGGGCCACTTGCGGACCTGCCCGAGCAGCTCCACAATGGCACTCGAAAGCAGGATGTGTCCCGCGTCGCCGCAGTCCATGACCCGTTGCGCGATGTTCACGCCGCCGCCGGCCACGTTCCAGTTTGTGTTGATGTCCTCCACGCGGTAGACCGGGCCGCTATGCAGGCCCATCCGCAGGGACATCGCCGGGTCACGAGAGCCGGCCCGGGCAATCTCCAGTGCGCAGCGAACGGGTGCTTCGGGGTCCCGGAAGAAGACCAGCGCCATGCCGTCGCCGGACGGGAGCGAGATGAGCTCGCCACTCGCCTCCGCGCGGCGGAACTCGGTCGTGCTGCGCACGAGTTCCTTGAGCTGCCCAGTCAGGCGATGCTGCTCTTCCATTGGAAGACGCGAGTAGCCGACAAGGTCCATGAACAGGACATGAGCGACCTCCAGCGTCTGGCCCTGGTCCTCGTCTGGCAGCATCGACTGCGACCTCCTGGGCTCAGCTCGACTGGGGCACGAGCCACGCGGGAATGCCAGCCGCCGCTGCTCCCCCTACACCCGAGGCACAGAGAGAAGCGCGCAACGCTGTCCGCGTCGGCCCACCCACCTGCGACTTTCCGCGGCCACTGCCGCGGTTCCTGCCGCCGTACTGCCCCGTCAGCATCCCGGCAAGCGTCTGCCGCCCGATGCGGTAGGCCGTCAAACGCCCAACGTTCGAGAATGCGTGTCCAAGGGGGAGGCCGCATTGTCGTGGCGCGTCCCTCCCGTCCTCAGGGCGCCCTGACCTTCGATCCGAGGCAGCCGTCTATATGATTGCAATCCATCTTATGTTAAACCACACCCCAAGAGAGCAGCTCCGGTCGTCCTGCCAAGCCCCGTCCGCGGCTGCAAGCTGATCCCGCGTTCGGCCATGAGTGCCTTCAGATGGTCCAGGTGGTGCGCCGGATCGCCTTGGGCGGCGGTGAGATCGAGGAGTGCTTCGCCGTCCGTCTGGCTGACATCGAAGACGTGGACTGTCTTGAAGGCCAAGAAGACACTCTCATCCTCGCCCTGGAGGGGCTCGGCGGCGCCGCAAGGGAAGTGAGGCGACGATGACGATGCCCTGTTCGCCTTTCCTGACCCCGCGGCCGAGCTTCCGCCAGGTCTGGAAGCCCGCGACGCGTGTCGCGTCGGGACGCTGGCTGGCGATCAGGAGCTGGTTTCGGAGGCTGCAGCGCGGGAACCGGGCCATCACGGCCAGGTAGGCCTTCAGGGCTTCGCTGTGCCCGGCCTCCAGCGCCTGGACGGGTCGGTGGGCCGCCCCTTGGGCGTGCAGGGCGTGGTCTACGGACCGTCCTCGCCGTACCACATCGCGGTGACGTGGAGGGCGACGTTGGGCAGGTCCTGGGCCATGCTCGTCCCTCCGCTGGGCGATCCGGTTCCGGCCGACAGCACCTACCGAGCCATCTCCGTGAAATGCTCGGCCTCTCGGTAGAACGGCAGGTCCCGGCAGTCCCAGCGAGCCAGGAACATCCTCTCGAGGACGCGGGAGAGGAACGTACAGGCCTCGTCCAGGCCCCCGTTGTAGAGTTCGGCTCCAGGGCTCGCATCGTCCTGCTGTCTGCCGGGCCAGAGCCGCTCAACGGCCGTGACGAAACTCACCAGCTTCTCGCCTTCCTTCGCCAACCAGGACCCGAACCAGGTCCACATCTTCCGGCGGGCCTCGTCCGGGTCTCCGCGCACCAGCGAGTTGCGGGCATTCCAGAAGGACGTAAGGGGTACGCCCGCAAGCCCGGGCAGGCCCAGGGCCGCCAGGTACCCACGTACCTTGGGCAGATCACCTCGTGGGGCATTGCCTTTCCCCCTCCAGGGTGTTTCGGCCGTAGCGCGTCTGCCAACGTGTCCATCAAGGCCCGCTGCGGCTCCTCACGGAGACCGAGGGTCGAGAGGACGGTCTGCGGGATCAGCAACGGGTCGGACAGAGGATCCAGCTCGACCAGGCACACGCCGTCACGGAACTCGTCGAGGCAGTCCGCCCCGACTTGCAGCGCGAGTCGCGTCTTGCCCGCGCCGCCGGTACCCGTCAGGGTCAGCAGACGCGTCGTTGCGAGCAGCCGTCTGAGCTCCTCCAGCTCCCTCTCTCGGCCGATCAAGCTGGTCAGTTGCAGGGGCAGGTTGTGGGTGAACGCCGCGAGCGACCGGAGAGGGGGGAACTCGGCGGGCAGGTCTGGATGGAGCAGTTGGGAGATGTCTTCGGGCTGGGTGAGGTCGCGGAGGCGGTGAGCCACCTGGTCGCGACTGACTTCCCGGTTCGCCCCAAGACCGCCGCCATCGCCGAGCGCCATAACCTGGAGTACAAGCGCCGTCTGCGCGTCACCCGCGGACTCTTCCGCGACGACAACCTGGCCGCCCTCGTCCGCCTCATCGACCTGAAACACAACTGCGCCAGACGCGGCGTCGACTGGCTCCGCCTGGCCGCCGCCGACCTCTGGCCACAGCCCATGCAACTGCACCACAGCACCGCGCCACCACCACCGCCACCCCGCCCCACGGCAACGCCCAAGGCAACGGCTTACACAATTGGCGGAACGTAACCTAGCGCATCTTCGACAGTGCTAGCCACAGGGGGCTTCTATGGGGTCATAGCGGGGTCCTTCGACACTACAGGTGCCGTTGGGGGGTTGGGAGAGGGGTCAGGGCGGGGTTACGAGGTCAGGACGAC
>Ga0315289_10000200_pt1 | contig 94789 bp, 103 predicted proteins | sample YL17G11_40_MG_FD_203452 | JGI IMG/M metagenome (GOLD analysis project Ga0315289, IMG submission 203452) | Sediment microbial communities from Yellowstone Lake, YNP, Wyoming, USA - YL17G11_40 | ecosystem: Environmental > Aquatic > Freshwater > Lake > Sediment | place: USA: Wyoming | collected... | reverse complement strand
GTTCCTGAAGATATTCATTAGAGAGAAAAAAATTGATAAATCCTGGCTGGACTATTACAGCCTTATTAAAGAGTGGCCTAGCAGTTATATGATTCAATAAGCCAACGATTAATTTTGCTATCATCATTGGATTTCTTTTCGCAACCCTGGCAATTTTCATTGCCACATTTGTTGCATAATCGCCGTGAGATTTTTCTTCGGGTCTCTCAACCTGAAAATCGGGGAGTTCAAATTTGGGCAATTTTCTTGCTTTTTGAAGATTTTTTATCGATTTTTTTATTAATTTAGAAATTTTTTCTCTTGCCATTATTTCAGTTTACCTCCACACTATAACAAAAACAAGTTGGTTCAATTATCATAATATCAATATTCGGTGTTTTTGGTGTGGGGGTTTACCTTATTTTTTGTTAAAATAAAAGTGTGGCTGTAATTAGCGAAAATAAAAAGGCTTATTATAATTACGAGATTTTAGAGAAGTTTGAGGCAGGCTTAGTTTTGATTGGGCAAGAAGTAAAATCAATTAGGTCAGGCAGAATAAACTTGGCCGGCTCTTATGTTACGCTAAAAGACAATGAGGCTTTCTTGGTTGGTTGTAATATCCCACCTTATCAGCCAAAAAATACACCATCTGATTATAATCAAGGGAGGTCCCGTAAGCTTCTTCTGAAAAAAGCTGAGATTAAGTATTTAACTGGTAAATCAAAGCAAAAAGGCTTGACTTTGGTACCGTTAAAAGTATATACTAAAAAGGGTAAAATAAAGCTTGAATTCGGAGTAGCCAAGGGTAAGAAGAAGGCTGATAAAAGGGAATCAATTAAGAAAAGGGAGGCTGATAGGAAAATTAGAGGAGCTTTATCGGGAAAAATAGAATAAAATTGGGGATGAAAGGATTCGATGAGAAGTTAATTTAAATAGGCAGGTCAAGTTGCCAGCATCTTGTAAAACTACTGGCAAGTAAAATAAGTGCCAACTTATTTGCTAAACCCGCTTTTGCTTACGCTTAATGCGTAGGCCATTCGGCTTATTGATTCTCGCTAGGTAAGTTCGAGTGTCAAAATGTGCGAGATAGATAGCTCTTTCGATATCCGAAAAGACTATTAAAAATAAATTCGGATTAAAAGTAGGGAAATTTTGTCCAATTAAAATTCCTTGCTTTTACAGAATTGGACTAAATCTGTAGATCTATTTTATGAAAACTTCTTAGACGCGGGTCCAATTCCCGCCATCTCCACCGTTTAGTCGCTAAAGCGACTTACAGATTATTATAATCTGATTAGAAAACCATTAGCAAACAATCAAATAAGGGCTCCTCGAGTAAGGGTAATTGACGAGACTGGAAAGCAGTTAGGAGTTACGGATTTGCAAGAAGCGCTCCAAATAGCAAAGGGGCGCAATTTAGATTTAGTCCAGGTAACCGAGAAAGTGGAACCGCCTGTTTGTAAAATCATAGACTTGGGAAAGTATGTATATTCGGAAGAAAAGAAAAAAAGAAAGTCAGAAAAGCAGAGCGGAGGCCAGTTAAAACATATAAGGATTACTTTTACCATCTCTCTGCATGATTTGGAAATTAAAGCAAGAATGGCCCAGAAATTTTTGGAGAAGGGAAATAAGATTAGAATAGAAATGCCCCTTAGAGGAAGGGAAAGAGCTCTTCAAGAGTTTGCAAAAGGGAAAATGAAGAAATTCTTAGAGATTCTTGAGGAGGCTTTTCCAATAATTGTTGAAAGAGACCTCAAAAGAGAACCAAGGGGATTTACAATAATAGTAACAAGTGGTAAATGAACTACCCCGTCCCAAGGGTGGGGTATCCCTTCGGGCAAGTTCTTTCGGCGGCTCTCATCCCCGCTCTAAAGAGCAGGTATTCTCGCCGCCGAAATAAATATTTCTGAATATGAAAACTCGTAAATCAATTTTAAAACGTTTTAAGATTACCAAAACTGGTAAAGTATTAAGGAGACCGACCGGTCAGGATCATTATCGGGCAAAAAAAAGAGGAAAAAAAATTAGGGCATCGCGAAAATGGGTTGAAACCTCAAAATGGGAGGCAAAAAAAATAAAAAAACTTATTCATTAAATAAGCTACTTGTAATTTAGAATTATGGTTCGCGTCAAAAGAGGTAAAACTGCCCGCAAAAGAAGAAAGCATTTGTTAAAATATGCGAAGGGTTTTCGTTGGGGAAGAAAATCAAAATACAAACTAGCAAAAGATGCTCTTTACCACGCCTGGAGTTATTCCTACAGAGATAGAAAAGCCAAAAAAAGAGAATTTCGCAGATTATGGCAGATAAGAATTAATGCTTTTGTTAGAGAATTGGGATTAACTTACAGTAAATTTATAAACTTGCTCAAAAGAAATAAAATTGAGCTTGATAGAAAAGTGCTAGCGGAACTTTCTCTAAATCATCCTGAAATATTCAAAAAAATAATCGAGGAAACAAAGAAAGATTAAAGGATTGACAAAATTATTGGAAGAATTAACTTAAAAGAAGAAGATACGTCCTTCGGGATATGGAGTTAAAAAAGTTTAACTATATCTCCCGCGAGGGGGTGGGTTCAGGCCGGCGACCCAGAGAAGAGGCTCAGGAGAGGGATTGGGAAGAGGAAATGCCTCTGGACTCTTTTCCCCTCTTACAGCTAAACTTTTCTATCTTTGTCTAGGTTTCGGCGGGGACCGAAGGCAAGGGGGCCCACCCCAGCTCTTTCAAGAACTATAGTTGTTCCAGCCTCTCAGAAGAGAGGCTTTTTTTCGATTTCGATCTAAAAAATAAAGGGGCCACCTTAAGATGCGGCCCTTTTGTCTAGAAGAAATCTTGCATGATGCTTTGTCCAGACCTTTCCTCTTCTTGCTAATTCCAGAATTCTTTCTGGTGTCATTCTTCTCGATTCAACGCCAGGATTATCCTTCTTACTGACACTACATTTTGGACAACGATTATCGTCTCTGTCAAATATAATTCTGCATTTCTTACAAAAATTCCAGCGCTCTTTTTCCTGCCTTTTCATGCTCCCCTCCTCGGTATTTGTAAAGTACGGCCCTCCGTCTCTTAATTATCATTTTTTCTCGCTTAAGTAAAGCGGTCTTATATCAGCATTCTCCTGTAATTCTTTGATATTCTTAAATCCTTGTTTTTGGAAGCTTTGTTTAATTCCAGCGGTTAATCTTGGCAGAAAATCATAGCCCGATCCCCGGTAAGGAACTTTAATAACCCTGCCTTCAGCAACTTTTAATTTTGCGTTTTCGATCCCATATCTTAAAGCCCCTCTTTTCTCCATTGCTTCAAAAGATCCCATTCCTCGATATTTTTTAACCATTCTATTTTCCTCATAATCAAATCCTTTTTCGCCAGGTGATTCGTCAAGACCGGCCAACAGAGATCCCATCATGGCTGTTTGGGCACCAAGAGCTAAGGCTTTCGTTATATCTCCCGGCTTTGCCACGTCTTGATTAGGACTATCAGTAATTCTTATGCCTCCGTCGGCAATAATCGGGAAAAAACCGTATTTTGCCTCCAATCTTTTTGCCTCCTGGGCACATTCTAAAACAGCTGAAGCTTGAGCTCTGCCAGTACCAAGTTCTTCCTGGGTAATGCAGGCTGCTCCAGGCCCTATCCCTACCTTTATGGCGTCGCAATATTTGGATGCCTCAGTAATTATTTTCCTCACCATTTCGGCCGAATCAACGTTCCCCAGGACTACGTTTATTTCGGGGAGATTTTCCTTTACCCATTTAGCGATTTCTAATTGCTCTCTAAAAACTACTGATGCATCAATAATAATGCCGTCAATCCCGACTTGTGCTCCCTTTTTAATCCTCTCTTTCGCAGGTTCTAATCTTGACTCTACAGCAATAAATACTCTTAATTGTTTATTGTCGTTCTTCGTCGCTAAAGGGTACATTGCGTTTTTTTTCATGTCACTATCTGTAACTAACGCAATAAGTCTATTTTCTTCATCAATAATCGGTAAAGTATCGAGGTTTTTTTCCTTTAGAATTCTATTAGCTAGATTTAAATCATTTTTGTCTACTGTATTCTTTTTAGAGGCCACGACCAATCTCTCTTTCGAAGTCATAATCTTGGCTAATTTTGTTTCCATATCATTGCGGTATCTAACGTCTCTATGGGTAACAATTCCAACTAATTTTGAGTTTAATGTTCCGTCTTCCGTTAGAGGAATACTAAAAAATTCATATTTTTTAGCAATTTTAAAAACGTCGCCGATATTGTTTTGAGGAGACAAAACTATTGGTTTAAAAACAAATCCTGCTTCAAATCTTTTGACTCTTTCAGCTTCTTTAATTTGTTCTTCAATATTCAAAAAATTATAATGTATTACCCCAATGCCACCAAAAAGGGCCATCAAGATAGCCATTTCGGATTCACAAACTGTATCCATGGGGGCCGCTACTAAAGGAGTTTTCAAAATTATTTTTTTTGTAAAATTAGTAGTTAAATCAACCTCGTCTCTCTCGAAATCGGGGAGCTTATTAGGGATTAAAGTAATATCTTTGTACCAAAATTCTTTATTTTGTAGGTCGGGGTGTAATTTTGCCATTTTTTATTATTATGCCTTCTTTTTTTAATATTTCAACTTTCTTTTTTGCTCCTTTTCTATAACCGCCGATTTCGCCATTAGACTTTATCACTCTGTGGCAGGGAATTTTTGGATCTTCGTTCTTATTCAATGCATTTCCTACGGCCCGCCAAGCTCTCGAAGAGCCTACCGCTTTGGCAACTTTTTTATAAGTCATAATTTTCCCCTTAGGAATTTTTTTGACAACCCGATAAACTTTCTCGCGAAAGGAACTCATAATCAGGTTAATTGTTGAAAAAGCTTTAAATAGTCTCTTAAAAGTCTCGGAATTAGAAATTTCTCTCTTACTCTTTCCTTTGCGGCTTTACCTAATTTATTAGCTAATTTAGGATTTTCAATCAGCCAAACAATTTTCTTAGATGCCTCTTCAGGGCTTGAAACTAAAAACCCGCTCTTGCCATTTTCTATTTGAAGCTTTATCCCTCCAGCTTCTCCGCCGATAACCGGTTTTCCTTTCCACATAGCCTCCGTAACTGAGAGGCCAAAACCTTCTCTAAGGGACTTTTGTAGAATAATATCAGAGCCAACCTGGAGGGCGTTAACAAAGACATCAACCTCTAAATTTCCTAGATATTTAGGATCGGCGAAGAGAAAAATATCTTTTTCGTTTTTAACTGCTTTCTCCACTTTTTTAAATATTTTTATTGCATCTGGGTCATCTAAGGCCAAAAAAATGCCAGCATAGGCTAATTGCAAATCGGGAATTCTTTTCTTCGCTAATTTCCAAGCTTTAATTACGCCTAAGGGATCTTTCCAGGGATCAAAACGGGAAATTTGGGAAATAAGTGGCTGTTTTGGGCTTATGCCAATCCTTTTTAAAATCTTTTTGGCTTTAATTAAGGATAAAGGTTTATTCTTTTTGGTTAGCGGATCAATAGCTGGTGGGAAAACAACAACTTTTTCCTTCGGTAAATTTTTAGCGACAAAATCTTTAAGAGAAAAAATAATCTTATCATATTGTAAAAGAAAGGGTTCAATGAAATTCCAAGCTGATTTGTTTGGGTTAGAGGTATCAATATGAATATGAGAGATTGAGGGATGTAGATTTGGTAGACAAGAAATAAGACCGGCTGGCTGCGGATCGTGCAAAGCCCAAATATCGGCCTTCATGTCTTTAAGAAGTTTGGTTAAATTTTTCGTGTGCTGGAGATAAAGTTTTCTCGAAGGCAAAGGTAAAGTGTATTCTTTTCCTTGAAGAGCATTATGTATTTCTTTGGTTAGTAAACCCGAAAATATTTGGCCAGCAGGTATTACATACCAGCGAGCATCAATATCTAAGCCTCTCATTAACGGAATTAAACTATTTAGGATTTCAGCCACTCCCCCACCTTTTGGGGTCGCGTTTATCATAACTACTTTTAAACCAGTTAGGTCTTTGGTAAGTTCTTTAATCTCGCTGAATAAACTGTCTTTGATAATCCCTTTATAATCTTTGAGTTTTTTAACTTTTGTTTTAACTTCAGGCAGCATGTTTTGTCAAAAATTCATTAGACTTTTTTAATATTTCTTTAGCGTTTTTAAAGGTGAGTTGACTTAAGGCTTCCTCGTAGAGAAGCCATTTATAACCAGTGTGCTCAAAAGAAACTTTGACGTCTTGATTCCCCGTCTCGGCTAAATAAAAAATAACTGTTTTAAAAATAGTCTTCCCTTCAAATCTAAAGAAGTATTTAATGGATTCTTTAAATCCCTCTATAATTTTAATATCTTCCAAACCGGTTTCTTCTTTAACTTCTCTTTTGACAGTATCTACCTCTTTTTCGCCCTTTTCAATGTGCCCCTTTGGCAAATCCCAGTAATCTTTTGAGGTTCTCGAGCCTGACGGATAATGCAGCAGAAGATATTTAATTTCTTTATTTTTACGAAAAATTATTGCTCCGGCTGATTTCTCTACTGGCATGGTAATTTTCCATATTATAGCAACTTCATAAATAAATCAAAACGGCCCGCTTTGTGGGCCATTTATTAAAATACCGTTATTGTTTTTATCTATTTTGACCATTGGCATTTATTATTTGTGCATTTACAATCCAGTCCGTACTTTTCTGCAGAATAACAATCTTTATATTCGCAAGTGGTTATAACCCCTTCTTCGTTCTTTGACTGACATACCTGGCCTGAGCAACCTCCGGCCATACAATCTGAATCAGAAACACAACTACCATCAGTAGACCAGCCGCAAAATTCTTCTGTAGGCTCTATAAATTTAAAAGTGGAAAGCATCTTGTCAAAAATATTCTCAAATTCAGCGCTAGTATATTTATTATCTTCGTTCAATCCAACTAGATGTAGGGTTGTTTTCTTTCCTAAGACATTTTTATGCTGAACAAGCACTTGAATTCTAGTAGTGCCATCTTGAAATTTAACAGTTTGCTTTATGGCCGGTCGGTTATCAATTATTATATTTTTTCGAAAAACCAAGGTAAGGTTTTTAACCAACTCTCTTGCATCATCCTCAATGCCCAATTCAGACTCTCCACAGATATCAAAGCCAGTTTTCGCTAGAGTTTTTGGGCCAACGTCAGGATGGCAACCAAGCTCTACCGATTTACCCTTACCCTCCCAATCAGGAGGGTATTTATATAAAACTTTATATGAATCATCAATATAAGTCTTCCAATCGGCGGTTTCGTCTTCAACTTTTTCTAGCAATTTTATCTCTGGCGGTTGAGTTTCTTGTTTTGGTAACCACCAATATTGGTAAGCTAAAATTCCTCCGCCAGTAATGGCAGCTAAAATAACAACAATTAAAATGTATTTAATATTGGTTTTCCCTTGAGTGATGAATGGCATATTAAGATATTATAGCTATTTTAATTAAAAAAGCTAAGTAATTTATCCACTGAATGAGTATTTACTATATCCTCTTTTTCTGCCCAGCCGCGACGAGCCTGGGCAATTCCAAATTCCATATATCTCATTTGATCAATATGGTGGGCGTCGGTATTAATTATCATTTTTACGCCGGCCTCTTTTGCTCTTCTGATATTTTGATCATTTAAGTCTAATCTTTCAGGGTAAGCGTTAATCTCTAAAATCGTACCGGTTTCTTTGGCTACCTTCAAAATTTCATCAAAATCTATCTGATATTCGTCCCGTCTCTTGATTATTCTTCCAGTAGGATGAGAAACAATATCAACGTTTGGGTTTCTCATCGCTCTTGTCATCCTTTCTGTCATTTGAGATTTTTCCATTTTAAAACTCGAATGAATGCCAGCTATCACAAAATCCAATTTTGCTAAGGCTTCATCTTTTATATCTATTGAACCATCATTTAAAATGTTGGCCTCGCAACCTTTCAAAATACGGAACCTGGAGTTTGAAGCTTGGAACCTCTTATTTAGTTTTTCAATTTCTTTATTTCTTAACTCCAATTGTTTTTCATTTAATCCATGTTCAATCCTTAAAAATTTTGTATGGTCGGCAATCCCAACATATTCATAACCCATTCCTTGTGCAGCTTTGGCTATTTCTTCAATGGAATTAGCTCCCCCATCCCAGCTTGAATGACAATGTAAATCTCCTTTAATATCTTTATAATCAATAATTTTTGGTAATTTTTTATTTAGGGCGGCCTCAATTTCCCCTTGATTCTCTCTCATTTCCGGTGGCATCAAAGAAAACCCCAAGGCTTCATAAATCTCTTTTTCATTTTTTCCGGCAATCATTTTTGAGCCTCGGAATAAACCATATTCATTCAGCTTTAATCCCTTATCAATAGCTACTTTCCGCAGAACAATGTTATGCTCTTTTGACCCAGTAAAATATTGAAGGGCTGAACCATAACTTTTTTTAGGAACAACACGGATATCCATATCAAACCCTTCTTTTAATCTTAATGAAGCCTTGGTTGAACCCTTACCCCAAATTTTGACTATTCCTGGCAAAGAAACAAAAAAATCCATTACCTTCTGGGGATTTTTAGAGATAACCAACAAATCAACATCGCCAATAGTCTCTTTCATTCTCCTGACCGATCCTGCCGTTGATATTTCCTCTACTTCTCTTAGGTTTTTGAGTTTTTCGTAAACTTCTTCAACTTTTGGCATTATTTCTCCCAAAAGAAATCTTCCTTTGCTTCTTTTCAAAAATTTAATTGCTTCTAAAATATTTTTTTCTGTTTTTTCGCCAAAGCCGAACAAAGGCGCAATCTTATGCGCCTTTGCTTTCTTCTCCAAGTCTTTTAAATTTCTAATTCTTAGTTTCTGATACAAAACCTTAACCTTTTTTGGCCCTAATCCTTCAACCCGGATTAATTCTTCCATATTAACGGGTGTTTTCTTTTTTAGCTGCAAATAGTATTTTATTTTTCCGGTTTTTAAATATTCCTCAATTCTGTCGGCGATATTCTTGCCAACGCCCGGAATTTTCTCTAATGCCTCCTTTCCTCCTTTCTCATAGATATCAGCAATATCTTCTTCCAAGTTCTCTAAAACAATGGCTACTTTCTGATAAGCATAAGGCTTAAAAACTACTCTTTCCATTTCAAGATAATTAGCTATTTCGTAGAATATATTAGCTATTTCTTGATTTTTCACCCCCACACCAAACGAGCTTATGCTTTAAGGCTTAAATGGATTCGCTCTTTAAGCTGTCTTAAAGCTTTTGCTCGTAGCTTAAGATTATCTTCTCTTTTTTTAGCATCGCTCTTTGAAAAATAGGATTCATAATATATCAACTTGAATGGTTTTCTTAACCTAGTTGATTGATTAAGCCCTAAATTATGTTCTTCTATTCTTCTTCTAAGGTCGTTTGTATATCCAATATATAAGTTATTATCCTTTTTGCTTTTTAAAATATATACAAAGAACATAATTTAAAGCTCGTTATGGTGTGGGGGTTATTTTCTCTCTTCATGAAATAAATCTTTAAAGCTAAAGATCATTCCCTTGCCTGTAGCTCGAGGGGAAAGAAGTTTGAGGATGGAGATGAGAACAACGGCCGATATAATACCTGAAATTCCTACTAAAATAAAGAGGGATCCGAAACCAAAACTTGCTGCAATTAATCCTCCGAGAGCTCCGGCTATCCCAATTCCTAGGCCAACCAAAGTAGCGTCAAGACCCCACTCAGTAGCTTCTTTTCCTTTATTAATATGACGAGTAAAAATTGCTGATGCACCAGCAAGGGCCATTGCCATTCCAATAGCAAAAAGTATCTGTAAGAGATATATATGCCAAGGATAAGCTGACATTAAATAGCCAAATGGAACTAATGAGGTTATTATTAGACCAAAGAATAAAAACCAGAAATCGTCCTCCTCGCCGGGACGATTATCCAAAAAGATACCTATAGGAATTCGTAAGAAAGATTTCAAAATCCAATATATAGCAGTTGCTATTCCCACCACGGCTACATTTCCTCCTTGAATTTTTTCAACAACAAAAACAGCGAAAATCGGCGAAATCAAGCCCCATCCTGACCAGAAAATAAGATCAGATAAAATTAAAGTTTTAATTACTTTATTTACTGGTTGAATCGTTATCATTATTATATTTTAGAATAATCCCACCCATTGACAAGGTTTTATTTATGGGTAATATAAGGTTTAGTGTAGTGTTTTCTTCGCTCTTGACAAATTATTTATAGGGTGTATAATGTAAGTGTTGCGGAAAATGAGATTCTACCTTCCTCTCTGAGTTTTATCTTAATGTAAAAAACAGAGAGGAGGGTTATACTTTAATCTTAGTATTCCAATCCTGTCTTACTGCTGACGAGAGAAGGCAGGAAAGGAGTCCCCCTCCAATCCTAAGAAAGGGGGTATCGGATCCGTGATCTGCCGACGCAGCTCAAGTTCTCTCATTACTACCTGATAGACCCGCGTCGCCGGCTGCACGCATGCGACAACCTCGAGGAGGCGCGCTCCGCGCGTCTCCTCACCGACAGCAAAGCCCTGTGCACACTCGTGCAGGGCTATTATTTTACTAAAAATATCTACTCAACTATTTTTATTGTTATCTCTCTTTCTCTGACTCTATTATCAAAATCAATTAAAACAATCTGCTGCCAAGTTCCAAGTAATAGTTTTCCATTTTCAACTGGTACAGATAAAAATGGATTTATTAAGGCTGATCTCACGTGGGCATAACCGTTGCAATCACCCCATTTTTTACAGTGTTCATAATCTTTTGTCATTGGAGCAATTTTATCCAAAACTTTCTTTAAATCTTCGATAAGCCCGTCCTCGTATTCAATCGTAGTAAAACCAACAGTTGACCCCGGACAGGAAATTAAACAAATGCCGTCTTTTATCTTTGAATATTCTACCAGTTTAGAAACCTGATCGGTAATATCAATAATATCATTAAATCCTTTTGTATCTATGGTAAATTTCATAATTTTTGTTTATTGTTCGTTGCTTTGTTAAGATCTTCTAGTAGTTTTTGAAGATTAATCTGGTGAACTTTGACTGCTTCTTCAATTGTTTCATCCTGGGCCAAAGGGCAGCCGATGCAATGAAGGCCATAATCTAAAAAGACAAAAGTAGTTTTAGGATATTTCTGAATAATATCTTCAATTACCATTTCTTTGGTGATTTTTAGTTCTTTTCCCATTGATATTTTTCCTTTATAGTAAATAATCTATTCTTATTATACCTTTATGTTTTATTTGATTCTACCATAAAATCCCGCCTTGGCGGGATTTTATGGTTTTACATTCTATTTTAAGTCCTCTTACTATTTCATCGCTTTCAAAAGATCAAGGGCCTTCTGAAGTTGCTGAATTGCTCCTTCAAGAATCGTAATTACTTCATTAATATTGTTGGGTTGGGGAGTTATAGTTCCGGTTATACTAAAGGGATTATCGCTCTCATCGCCAAAGGTAAATTTGGGATTATAGGCTAAAGGACAAGGTTCTTCTTTACAAGCAGTCACTGGCCCTAATCCTATCCTAATTTTATAATCTGTGCCATTAGGAATGTTAGAGTTTATATTCCAGTCATAGCTTTGAGAAGCTAAATTGACGGTAGCGATATGTTTAACAAGTGTACCGTCGCTCTTCAATAGATCTATCCTACCTCTTGGCCAGAAATAATCAGAGGTAATTTCCGACGGAGCTAAAGATTCGGTGCCTCCTGTAGTTGTAACGGCCTTGCTTAACTTCCAAGTAACTTGATGGGTCATACTCTTATCCCAGGATTCTCCACCATTGGGCGAAACAACGATAAGTTGAATATCAATCGGGCAGGGTAGAATTATTCTAGCTGTTTGTTCATCAACATCTCCTGTCTGGGGCAAATTAAACTTCTTTTGTAATCTCTTAATGGCATTTTTGGTTAATTGACCATAGTTACCAGTGACTAATCCTTCAGGATAAATTGAAGGGTCGCTTTTGAGAATTTGCTGTAGATCTTCTACCTCTGGACCTTTTGATCCTTGACGGAGAATGTTAAAACAATAGCCAAGTGGAATAATTTTACCGGTTGAATCTTTGGTTGCTCCCCTAGGATCTGTAGCTCCTGTTTGATCTTGGGCTAATGCCAAAACTGGTAGCAGAAATAAAGTAATTAAGCCTATTATTACTGTTTTTCTCATATAAAAATACTTTTTGATTCACCCGTTCTCGACCTTTTCCTATATTAGGATAACTCCCCAAAATAAAAAGGTTGCACAACTTTCACCCAATTCCCAGGAGGTTTTTTAAAGAGTTCTTTATTCTCCCCGGTCTAATATTTTTTATAAATTTCCCTTTTCTAAAAATCGCTGCTTTTTTATTTTCCATGCCCACAACTGCAAAGTCAGTATGTCTGGCTTCTCCTAAACCATTTACTATACAACCCATCACTGCTATCTTGACTGGCTTTGACCCGATTTTCTCGGAAAAACCCTCAATATATTCAGCGATTTCAGCGACCGGAATTTTGGTTCTAGCGCAGGTAGGACAGCTAATAACTGTTAAACCTCTTTTTCTTAAATCTAAACTTTTTAAAATTTCCCAACCGACCTTTACTTCTTCAATTGGCGGTCCGCTTAAAGAGACTCTAATCGTGTCTCCAATCCCCTCCAGTAATAAGCCGCCAATGCCTATTGAAGACTTTACAATCCCTGTTCTTGCCATTCCTGATTCGGTTATTCCCAAATGAAATGGCCAATCACCCTTTTTTGCTAAAATTTCGTAAGCCCTAACAGTTGTTAGGACATCGGTTGATTTTAAAGCTACTACAATATCTCTAAAGTTAAATCTTTCAAAAAGTTTAATTGAACGCATAGCAGATTCAGCTAAGGCCTCTGCCGGAACTTTATCTTTATATTTTTTTAATAAATCTTTTTCTATAGAGCCGCTATTTATCCCTATTCTGATTGGAATTTTCTTTTTCTTGGCCGCTTCAACTATTTCCTTTACCCTCTCTTTTTTCCCCTGTAGGGAACTTGCCGAACCTCCAATATTACCAGGATTAATTCTAATTTTATCTATACCCTGGTTTATTGCTTCAATTGCTAACCTATGATCAAAATGAATGTCAGCCACCAAAGGAATATTTATTTGTCTCTTAATTTTCTTTATTGCTCTGGCAGATTCAATGTTCGGTACCCCTATCCTTACTATTTCGCAGCCTATCCTCTCTAATTCTTTAATTTGCCTTACTGTTGCTTTAATATCTTTAGTATCGGTATTGGTCATTGATTGAACCGAAATCGGATTAGCGCCGCCAATTTTAACATCGCCGACTTTTACTATTCTTGTTTTCCGTCTATTTATTTCTTTCATACCCCGTAAGAAATAAAGTATTTTCCGTTATTATACTAAACGACTTTTGAAATAATTTTTTAATCTATTCTTGATAAATATTTTACCAGCCCCTGTTTTAAGGTATTTTTCTCTATTTTGAGCATCTTTCTTATCTAAGCACATCTCAAGATATATTATTCTTAACGGTCTTCTTGATTTGGTAGAAAATACTTTGCCTAAATTATGTTTTAATAGTCTCTTCTTTATATTATCTGTAAACCCTGTATATAGTTTATCATCTTTGAGGCTCTTGAGGATATATACGTAAAGCATAATTATTTCTTACGGGGCATGCTTTTTATTTTTTTAATAACATCTTTAATGAGCCAGTCTGGAGTAGATGTTCCGCCAGCGATTCCTACTTTTTTTATTCCCAAAAGCCACTCTTTTTTCAATTCTCTAGCGCTTTCAATATGATGAACTTGTCTTTGTTTTTCTTTAGCAGTCTCAACTAGCCTTTTTGTATTAGCGCTATTTTTTGAACCGACAATCAGAATTAAATCTACTTTTGGGGCTAATTTTTTAACCTCCGCCTGGTAGCTCTGAACGGTAGGGCAAAGAGTATTATAAAATTTTAGATCTCTAAATTTATTTTTTAATTTCTTTAAAATATTTTTAGCTTTCTCAGGATTTTGGGTAGTTTGAGTTAAAACTCCGACGGATTTTCCTTTAATTTTTAGCCTTGGTATCTCTTTAGCATCTGAAATAATAATTCCTTTCCCGTTTATTGCAGCCTGGATTGATTTCACCTCTTTATGATTTCTGTCTCCAATAATAATAACTTGGTGCCCTTTATTATTGATAACCTTGGCCAGATTTTGAACCTTGGTCACTAGTGGACAGGTTGCATCAACCAACTCAAGTCCTATTTTCTTTATTTTTTCCAGAACTTTAGGGTCTTCGCCATGAGCAGGAATAATAACCGTTCCGCTTTCAACTCTATCTAAAGAGTTTATAAATTTTATTCCTTTCTTTCTTAGCTCCTCTATTACAAACTCATTATGAACTAGAGGGCCCAGAACCTGGCATGGCCTTGGTTTTTTCTTAAAAGTTTCGACACTTATCTCAACTGCCCGTTTTACTCCAAAGCAAAAGCCAATTTTGGGTACTAGAATTATTTTCATTAAAAATTCAAATTAGTCATTTTTATTTTAACATAGTTGAGTTAAAATAGGATATGATTGAAATTGACGGTTCTTATCTTGAAGGAGGCGGTCAAGTCTTACGCACAGCCTTATCTTTATCGGCAATAACGAAAAAACCTTGTCGTGTTTTTAATATTCGCGGAGGAAGACCAAAGCCTGGGTTGGCGACCCAGCATCTCCTAGGTATACAAGCTTTAGCAAGGCTTTGTAATGGTAGATTAGAAGGAGATTCTCTCGGTTCAAAAGAAATAAAATTCTGGCCAGAAGAAATAAAAATTAATGATATAAGTATAAAAATTGAAACAGCGGGAAGCATAACTTTGGTTTTGCAAACTTTAATTCTCCCGGCCCTATTTTCTCTTTCGCCTGTTAAAATCACTTTTACCGGCGGAGCAACTGATACCTTTTTTTCTCCCACTATTGATTATTTTCACTATGTATTTTTGAAAATCTTAGAAAAAATGGGTGGTAAGGTAGATATTAATATAATAAATCGGGGGTTTTATCCGGAAGGAGGAGCCAGAGTTGAAGTTAAGATATTTCCAGGAAAATTAAAATCTCTTAATTTAACCGAAAGAGGAACATTGCAAAAGATAATTTCAATTTCTGGGGCTTCGGCGGTCTCAAGGAGCAGGAAAGTTGCGGAAAGGCAAATGGCAGGAGTAAGAGAAATTTTAGGAAAATTAAAGCTGCCTGTTGAGGAAAGGATAGAGTACTATGAAACTTCTTCGCCAGGAAGTCAGGTATGTTTGATTGCAGAATTCGAAAATACGGTCATCGGGACAGACAATCTAGGCAAATTAGGGAAACGAGCTGAAGATGTTGGCAAAGAAGCAGCTTTAGAGTTGTTAAAAGAGCAAAAATCCGAGGCTTGTTTAGATGAACATTTAGCTGACCAAATTCTACCCTATATAGCCCTTGCTAAAGGAAAAAGTACTATAACTGTCTCAGAAATAACCAATCATTGCAAAACTAATATCTGGGTAATTGAGAAATTTATAGATGGAGAGCTTAAAACTGAGGGAAATTTAATAAGGTGGTTATCTGAATAATTCAGTAATACATGTCAAAAAAACCCGCACTTTTCTCGCAGGCTTCTTTAATAGAATAAATTTTAGATATACCACCTCTACAAAGTTTTGATCGTAGATAGAATAAAATCTATTTCGCTCTGATACATATTTCCCATAATAATTCCGTACTGTTGATCTTGGTTATCAAAAACCTCAATATAGACTCTATTAATTTCATCTGGAGATCCAAATTGGAATCCTTTAATATTGTCCGTGGTAAAATTATATACTACTTTGCTTCCTTTGCCCACCGAAGATATGAGCACTGTTTTTAATACGATAAGAACGCTTCTTGCAGTAGCTTCTTTCTGGGGCATAAATATCGTTATTTGATCTGGATTGCTTTCTAAAATGTTTTTATAAAAAATATAATTTGACGCAAGAATTTGCTCGCCAAAAAAAGATTTAATTCTCTTAGCCTCCTCGGGTTTATCTCCCAATAAAGATTTCACGAGACCACCGGGTTCACTCCCTTTAATTATCGAAATAGTTTTTCCCATAGGAAATTTTAATAAAACTGCTCCAGGTCTTTCTTGCATATCAGTAATTTGTGTCCAAGGAGTTTTAAATGTAAGATTAGAAAAGGAAAATTCTCGGAATTGATCTGGGGTATATGGAGTTATCTCTCTTAAAATAGGCATAAGGTATGCTTCTGGCACTTTAGTTTCTGAAAATTTAGTCTTCGTGAGAATAACTATCCCTATTGATGTTTCTGAAATAACTATAATAATTCCGAAGATAACAAATAAAATTACAATGATGAGTTTTTTCATGGTTTATCTCATTTTGATCATTATATCACTTTTCATTATCTTTTAGAATCATATTATTAAAATTATAGCTAGCCCCATTAAGACCAGTGCCAGACAAATACCAATCCAAATTATATTTTGCATTTTATTTTGCGGTATGACTTCTACATTGCATTTACTGCAAGTCCACCCACCCGTGATCATCTGTTTAAAATTCCTTGGAACTCTAGCCAATGGTCTCTCTTCCCCGCATTTTGGGCAGCGAAATAATCCTTTCTTCTGTGATTGGTTCATGGTCCACAAAAACCATATACAAAGAATAATTGTAATAATCAGCTTGATGAGTGGCTCAGTGATGGAATAATTCTGTGTTAAGGCGGTTAAAATAACCATCAGTTCTATCAATATAAAAATAACAAAAAAGGCGAGACCAATTTGATAAAGAAGCTTAAATTTTTCAGGCATAACTTAAAAAATTTCACTACGGAGTCAATAAATTTCCGGTTGGAAGAATTGGTTAATTTTGATTTTAACCGGGATAACTTCTTTTATCTTACCATTTTCAACAATTACTTTTAATAGCAGGCCTTGCATTGTTTCTTTGGAAAAAGCTTGGTCAAAAACGAAATTACCAAGGGAATAAGCAATATATTTCCCCTTATATTCTTCAATCTCTTGAGCAACATGAGGATGATGGCCGATTACTAAATCAGCTCCAGAATCAATAGATAAATGAGCCCAAAATTGCTGATTCGAATTTGATTTCGTCTGATATTCATCGCCGAAATGGAAAGAGGCAACAACCAAATCAGACTGCCTTTTGGCGTTCATTATATCTTCTTCTATATTTTCTTTTGTTAAATTACTTATTCCAGACTGCGTTTTGTCAGATATCCAATATTTTGAGCCTAAGTTGCTATAAGCCAAAAAGGCGATTTTTATGCCGTCGATGTTTTTTATTACTGGCGAGTGAGCTTCTTTTTCGTTGAATCCTCCACCAATATAGTCTATTCCGGCTGTTTTTAATCTTTTAAAGCTATTTTCCATTGCTGCTCTGCTGTAATCAAAAACGTGATTATTGGCAACCGATACAATATCAAAACCAGCGAAAGTTAATCCCTCTATTGCTTCAGGTTCTGCCCGAAAAGAATAAATACTGCCAACTTTTTGGCCCTTATCAGAGATTACGCTTTCTAAATTACCGACTAAAATATCTGCTTTATTTAATTCTTCTGCAACTTTCAAAAAGGGAAATTTAAAATCTCCTTTGCCGTATTTATTTATCGCCCATTCCACTCCCCGATCTAGCATAATATCGCCGACAAAAATTAGGGTCGCAGGTTTGGTCTGTTTTTCCAGCGGCGCTGATACTTGAGCGAGAAAAAGTTGGGAAATTTCTTTATTAAATTTTGTAAATTCAAAAGTAAAAAAACTGCAAAAAAAGGCAGTTAAACAAATAATTAAAATAAAAAATAGAAAACTTGGATGTCTTTTTTTAAGAAAATTAAGCATCATCTCCTATATATAATTTAATATAGCCTATCTAAGTTTTTCTTTACGGTCAATATAAAAAAGCCCCGCGTCAGACGCGGGGCTTTTTCTTAACGTCGGAATTGAGATCTTCTTTTTGCGTGACAATCTCGGCAATAAATAGGTCTCTCGGCTGAAGGTTGAAATGGAAGTTCAGTTATCTTCGTTCCACAGTCAGCACAAGTCCAATCACCCTGGAACATTTGCCGAGGCGGAAAATCTCTTTCTGGACGATCAAATTTTTTGAAGGCCATGACTCTCGCGAATTTTAGCAAATTTTAATATCAAATATTTGTGGATTAAAATTCGTTAGGTTCGCGATCTAAATAAAAAAGCGACCTTTTAATACTTCGATAGACTCGGTATCATCCTGAGCTAACCGAAGGATGACTTATAAGCCGCTTTATCCCGCATCATTTGCTACGGGATATACTTAATTGGGCCTTCAGTTTTTAAAACTAAGAAAGCTTAATTTAAGCCATTTTCGACTTACTTGTCTAATTACTTTTACCATTTTTCAATAAATAAGTCAAACGGGGATATTAATAAGTCCAAAAATATATTATTCTGGAACTTCCCCTAAAAAATTTACTGACTTTACCTCTTCTTTGTTTAAATCGATTTTACTCTCCCACTGATTTTGGTTGTATTCGTAAATTATTTTAACTTCTCTATCTGTGTTTGATTCTGGTACAACGCTTACTGAATCATCCTCTCTCTTTAATTTCATAGAGGGAGGAGTGGTTTTAATTTTTAAGATCGAGGCTTCCTTTGGAATAATCTTATTAACTTCTGGATCGTTTGTGGAAATCTCTTTAACGCGTTCTTGCTCTTTTTCGGTAAGAGAAGTAATTTCAGGGACTATTTTTTCAATTTTAGACACTTTTTTCCCTTTGAAATCTACCTCTATCAAAGCGCCGGCAAATTCTTCTTTAATATCTGAGGTTTCTGTTTTTAAAGACTCCGCCGCTTTTTGAATTTCTTTTTGAGGCTGGATTAAAATATAGGCTTTATTATCTATTATTTCTGTATCTTTTATAACAGAGCCTTTTTCGGTCCATTCTTTAACCTGAGGATCATTCAAAGCAATTTTTTCAGCTTCAGCTATGCTATATTTTGGAAAAATTAAATTGTTAAAAATTAAAGCCACCAAGACGACCGCTATCGCTCCCAAGGGAGCCAATTTTCTAACAATATTAAAAACGTCCCCTTTTCTCTCTTCTCTAAAGTACTCGTTGATTAAAGCTAGTTTTAATCTTTTTTTATGACTTGCTATCTCTATTTTGGGAAGAGATACCTTTTCCAGTTTTTCAATTAAATTTTTATTCTCCATCATAAAATATAACGCCAAGATGGCTAATTGGTAGCATTAATTTGCCTTCTTAATTTATCTAGTCCTCTACGGAGGAGGGATTTTATTGTTCCTTCTTTTTTGCCTAAAATTTCACCTATTTCTTTTATCTGCTTTTTCTCAAAAAACCTTAGAGTAATTACCTCTTGGTATTTAAGAGAGAGAGTAGAAATTTTCTTTTGTAAGTCTAAAAATTCTTTATGCCTTTTCAACTGTTCTTGAGCTTCGGCAATCTCTGCAAATGGATTTGAATCTGAAATTAGTTCTGAAATACCTTCCAGAGAGATTGTTTTTCGTCCCTTCTTTCTGAAAAAATTACTTGTTTCGTTAGAGGCGATTCGGTAAAGCCAGGCAGAAAAAGGAATATTTTGCCAACGAAATTTCCAGAGATTTTTAAAAGCTTTGAAAAAAGTTTCCGAAGTAATATCCTGCGCAATATCAATATTGGCTACTCTTTTTAGGGTATAGCCGAAGATCTTTGAGTAATATTCATCGTAGATCTTTCCAAAAGCGTCAGGATCTTTCTTAGCTCTCTTAATTAGCTCTTTTTCTTCATCTAAGTTCATAAGACTCACCTAACAAGTCAAGTGAAAAAGACCTATCACTTTCCTTTGCTCCCCTTCTTCTTCTTCTGATTCTTCATTGACTATATTAAAAGTCTTGGTTGCCTGCTCGGTTAAATCAATTATCAATTCAATACCCCTTGCTTTTATTTCTCGCTTAGCATCCTCAGTAACTCTCGCCACTCCTGATTCACCTGTGCCAATAATAATAGCATCTGGATTTTTTTCAATCGCCCTCGTCACATCTTCAGTATCAATGACGTGGCTTTCTTCTCTCCACCATTCCAGAACCTCGCCTGTCCATTTTACTTCAACATCGTGATTATATGTCTTGCCGTTGATAATAATGGAACCGAATTTATATTCTTCGATCATATTTTTATTCAAGTTCAATCAAAGTAATTTCCGGAGGGGCATTAAATCGAAAAGGTAAAAGGGTTGTCCCTACCCCACGGTTAACATATAAATAAGTAGAGTCTTCTTTGAATAAACCGCTTTTATATTTTCTGTCATATTTTACAGGAAGAAAAAGATTGGTAATAAAGGGTATATTTACCTGTCCACCATGGGTGTGACCAGTAAGAATCAAATCAATGTTTTGATCCTTAACTCTTCTAAAAATTTCCGGGGAGTGGGCCAGCATTATTTTAGGGGTATTGTTCTCTACCTGCTCCATTGCTTTTGCAATGTCGTCGTGATTTTCATGGGGATCATCTACTCCAATAAGATAAATAAAATCTTCGTTCTTTCTTAGTATTACTGACTCATTATTGATTATTTTAACCCCGCTATCTGTTAATAAATTTTTTATAGTTTTAGATTTTGGGTGATGATTTTCGTGATTACCAAAAACTCCAAAAACTCTATTTGGATAATTTTTTGAAATTTCTTTCCAAAATTCCTGACAAGATTTTAGATTAGAAGTTTTCCAATCGATAAAATCACCGGTAATAAAAATAAAGTCTGGCTTTAATTGTGCTAAAATTTCTAAAGATTTTTTTTCTTTTTCTCCAAAATCCTTTGAATGCAAATCGGAAAGTTGAATAATTTTAACCCCCTGGAACGATGGAGATAAATTTTTTATTTTAATTCTAATATTCTCAATTTTAATTCTTCTTGGCCCCACAAAAAAACTCCAACTACCTAATATCAAGATGGAGATTGAGATGATTATAAATATTTTAAAAATCATTTCCGGATTTCAATTGCTTCTTTTAATGAAACTCTCTCAGGCGGCGAAGGGTTTTGGTCAGGATATCCTACGGGGATAATTAAAATTGGCTGAAGATTTTTAGGGATGTTTAAAATCTCAGAAACTTGTTCTTCGTTAAAAAGCCCTACAGGGCAAGTTCCTAATCCTTTTTCATAAGCTAGTAATATCATATTCTGTATTGCCATTGCTACATCGCAAATTGTATAGATATTTTTGCCCTTCTCCCCATATTTCCATTGAATTTCGTCATTTGTACAGCCAACCACGACTAAAAATGCTTGAGCAATAAACTTTTGATCCATTGCGGCTTTTGCTACTTTTTCCTTTATATCTTGATTAAAAACGAAGTAAAACTTTCTCGACTGCAAGTTTCCGGCTGATGGCGCCCAAATCAAAGCCTCAATTAGTTCTTGAATTATCTCCTCTGGGATTTCTTTTGCCTGAAATCTTCTTACACTTCTTCGCTCTTTAATTATTTCTATTAAAGGCATAGGAAATATTGATTAAGGATTAAGATTAGAAAATTTTCCGCAGCGATCATTCCATCGAGAGACTACTTTATCTTCAATCCTAGCCTCAATTACTTCGCATAAATTAGGACATCCTTTGCACTGAAGAGAAGTGCATTTTATATTTTGGTCGGATACCTCCCAGCCTCGAAATTTAGTTGATGCTAGAACATTTTCTTTTGCCAGAAGGGCTACTCCTAAGGCCCCTAGTACAGTATTGTATTTTGGAATAATAATTTTTTGACCCAAAATTTCCTCAAAGGATTTTCTCATGCCGACATTTTCAGAAACGCCTCCTAAAAATACAATAGGGGGTAAAATCTTTTTTCCCTTGGCGACATTAGCCAAAAAATTCCTGGCTAACCCTTGGCAAAGACCGGCGATGATATCTTCTCTAGAATGCCCTACTTGTTGCTTATGGATCATATCTGACTCTGCAAAAACCGTGCATCTCGATCCTACAATTGTTGGTTGTTCTGATTTTAGTGCTATTTGTCCGAATTCTTCGACAGGAACTCCTAGTCTAAAAGCTTGGGCATCTAGAAAGCTACCGGTTCCTGCAGCACAGATTAGGTTCATAGCAAAATCAGTTACCACCCCGTTCTCCAAAATAATTATTTTTGAGTCCTGGCCGCCAATTTCAATAACTGTTTTCACGTCGGGAATAAAAAAACTTGCTCCTTTAGCATGGGCTGAGATTTCATTTTTGACTAAGTCAGCTCCAACAACAACTCCCGCCAGATATCTTGCAGAACCTGTTGTTCCTACTCCAACTATTTCAACATTATCAAGGATTTCACTTTTTAACTGGCGCAGCCCTTTTTGGATTGCTCCAATTGGATTTCCTTCGGTTCGGAAATAAAGCGCATGTAAAACAGAGTTTTTATCATCTATTAAGGCTAATTTTGTTGAGACAGAACCAACGTCAACTCCTAGGTATGTTTTCATATTTATTATGGTTAGCTAATTTTTTTTCTTGATTTCATCAAGTCAAAAAATGCTTCTAGCCTTGTTTGGATGCCAGCTTCGCCAGCTTGTTCATCTAGGGAGATCGATAGAAAGGGAGTATTCCCTTCCCGGCTTATCTTCTGTAAAATGGGTCTTACGGTAATTTCCGGCATGCAACCAAAGGGTAATAGTTGGATTACTCCGTCATATCCTTTTTTTGTGTAATCTATCATTTCCTCGATAGCTTGGCGGCCATGCCCTCCAACTGTTGTCTTTAAATAAGGATTAACTCTCCTTTGCAGCAACCATTCATTCCAGGGAGGGAACCCGCCTTTTAAGTGCTGAATAAGATTAAGCTTGCGATGAACCTGAACGCCTAGCTTCCCTAATTTTTTATCTAAGCCAAGATTAACCTCGCTGTCAATAATGGTATAAATTTCACCAATTATGCCAACTTTTAAAACTTGACGGTTTTGATCAATTTTAATTCCAGAAACTTTATCCCAAATCTTTTCCTTTAGAATGGCTAGCTCTTTTAAATTATTTGGCGGATTTAATTCTAAACTATCGGTAGCCTCTTTTAAAATTCTATCTGTTTCATTGCTATTGATTTCTCTCGGTCTTAAATAGTGAGCTTTTTCTTCTAATTTTTCAACAAATGACAGTTCTTTGAAAAAAAGATAAGCGGCCTGAAGCATTTTCTGTAACGAAATTTGATTTGTTTTTTTAATTTCTTTTACACGAGAAATTAAATTTTTAGAGTTAAAATTTAAAACTTTTACATTAAAGCCTGCTTCCCTGAGAATTTTTTCTTGGACTATCCAATAATATCTCATTCTGCAGGAACCGCCGATATTTTCCCACATTAAAATAGTATCTGCTCCTTTTTTTAAAGCAGGCAGGTAATTTCCAATGTTAACTTTTAAAGGAAAGCAGAAGAGCTCTGGGGCAAGCCTTGCACCTTCTTCAATGACTTTTGGATTAGTTTTTTCTGGAGTAATTACTTCAAATCCTAATCTTTGAAAAAGATTTTTAAAAATAGTTGTGTAATTCCCCCAATGGGCAAAAGTTACTTTCATAAATTATTAAGATAAGGTATCAAAGAAAGCCTCTAGTCTGGTCTGCATACCAGCTTCTCCCGTTTGTTCATCAATTAAAAGATATAAAAAAGGAATTTTGTTTTCTTTAAATTCTTTTTCAATAAATTCTTTTAAGACAGCATCACAGCCACACTGAAAGGCAGATATCTCAATTGCTCCCTGGATTTTAATATTATCTTTGCCAGAAATCAAGTCAGAAGAATCAGCACCTCCAATGATCGTTCTTATCCGGGTTAGCATTTCTTGCCCAAATTCCCAATGAAATTTTGGCGTAATTTCTCTTTGAAAATTAACATCTAAGAGATTATTTTCGTTAAATGGTATCTCGTCAACAAAAATTATTTCTCCATCCAAATCATCAATTTTTTTCTTTATATTTAAATTAACATATTCATCATACAAGTTATAAGGATGGCTAATTAAGACTATTTTCTTTTTTGGCGATTTTATTTTACTAAAATATTCTCTTTCTTTTTTGCCTTGTTCATCTTTTTCTTTTAAGAGTGTGGCCTTTATTGCCTTATCCACAATTTCCCCTTTTTTACCTAAGCTCGCGGCTAATTTAATTAAGATATTATTGAAACTCTTATTTTTTAAATCTAACCAAGCAGTAACAATTGGAGTCTTAGTTAAAATGGAGAATAAGTCAGGTAGCGCAAAAAATTTAGGGCAGTATTCTAGGCCTAATTCGTTTTTTTTAAATCTGGGGATAAAAATTGAATCAACTTTTTCTTCTAAAGATAGTACATGCCCATAGAGAACTTTTATTGAAAAACAGGTTTCTGTATCGGCAGCTTGCACTCCTCTTTCAATTATCTCTTTATTCGTTTCAGGAGAAAGTAAGACTTTAAAGCCAAGGCTTGTAAAAAAGGTCTCCCAAAGATGAGGCCTTTTCCAATAAAATAGGGCACGGGGAATGCCAATTGTCATAAATATATTTTAAATATTAAAAATTGTTTTTAGATCTTAAAAAAGTGTCTTTTGCTTTGTTAGAATCTTTTCTTTTCCTGGAGAAAAAATTTTAATTTTTCCATAGACTCCATCATAACCTGGCTCAATATAAACCTTTCCTTCCCGTACCTTTAAAATACCTTCAGCAATTTCTGGCAAAGTGACTTTTGTCAAGTTTTCTAAAGATATCTCAAGTAAAACTTTAAATTCATCGCCAAAATTCTTAATTAAGTTTTTGTATTCGTTATTAACTTGTTTTGTGCCTACTGTTTGGCCAACGGCGTCAGCAATTATTTCATCTAATGGAACTAAACTTTTAAAGGGAATTGTAATATCGGGTTTAAAACCTTCTGGTCTGTCAGCTAAATTTTCTACTCTATTCAAAACACCAATAGTTAGAGGTCTTCCACAAACTGGGCAAAGATTGTTATATTTTTTTGACTCTTTGGGAGAGAGACTAACCTTACACATTCTGTGGCCGTCGTAATGATATTTACCTTCTTCTGGAAAAAATTCAACTGTAAATAAAAATTGCTGGGGATTTTTTTCTTTTATAGCTTTAGTAATCGCCAGATAGCTCGGCTCAGTATCAAAGACATTTGCTTCTCTGCCTATACGTGAAGGAGAATGACTATCGCTATTTGAAATAAGGGTAATTTTATCTAGGGCAGATAGCCTCCAATTCATGGCCGGATCTGATGATAAACCAGTTTCACCAGCATAAATATATTTAGAATATTCATCAAAGCATTCCTCAATTGAATCAAAGCCAGAACGGGAACCAAATAGACTAAACCATGGCGTCCAAATATGTGCAGGTACGATTAAGCATTCTTCTGAGATATTTAAAATAATTTTAAGGAGCTCTTTAGCATCTAACCCTAAAATTGGTCGGCCATCAGATTTTAAATTGCCGATCCAGCCAAGATGAATATTAATCTTTTCAGAAATTTCGAAAGAAGGGGAAAATACAATAAGATGAATTTTACGTACTCTTCCCTTCTTTTGATAAATACAGCTAATCTCGGCAGTTAAAAGAAAAAGGGTTGATTCTTGTTTATTTTTTAATTTATACAAACCATCAAAGGCAGGTTCCAATTTCTCTTTAAGATTTTCAAACCATTCGGGATGGGTAAAATCCCCTGTTCCCAAAATTTTTATTCCCTTTATTTTTGCCCACTCATCTAAACTTTCCAGGTCCATATTCTTAGAAGTCGCTCTTGAATACTTAGAATGTAAGTGAAAATCTGCAACAAACCTCATAATTTCTTTTCTTAATCTTAGTTATTTTTCCTTTTCAACAAATTTTTCTTCTATTAATCTTAAGCCAGCTAAGATTGCAAGGGATAAAACGGAGGTAAAAAGAGCTAATGAATATAATCCTGCTCCTACGGCTACTCCAATTGCCGCTATCACCCATAAACCTGCTGCAGTTGTTAAACCTTCAATATGAGAACCCCGAAAAATAATTAAACCTGCTCCTAAGAAACCTATCCCTAAAACTATTTGGCCGACTATTCTTGAAGGATCGAAGTCGGTTCCACTCCTACCAAAGTAAGAATCGGCCATTTTAAGAGAAATTATAGTGAATAAAGCCGATCCCAAAGAAACTAAGCTATAAGTTCTTAATCCCGCCTCTTTCCTCTTGTATTCTCGCTCTAGACCAACTAGTCCTCCTAAAAAAGCGGCTAGGATAAGTTGAAAAAAAGTTTGAATTGCTGGAATACTTAAAAATTCCATAAAGAACCCTCACATTACGCATTAGAATAATTGAGGATAACTAATTGGGGTTTAATTTTTGGCCTTAAATTTTATAGACCTTATAACCCTCTCTCACTTTCTGGGCAACCTTCAATCCTACCGATTCGCCGGCTTTAGCAGTATCAACTTTCTGGTGCTCAACCTCCATTGACTCTACTGGCTGCTCAAAATCGGTCTCTCCACCCACTATTCTGATTGTTTCTCCTGTTTTTAAAACGCCGGATAATTTGATTACTCCTACTCCTATTTTAGAAAAATAATGAGTGATTTCGCCTATTGGTTGACCTTCTATTTCTTCTGCCATATATTTAAGCTAAAAGTTTTTAGCCCGCCGACCACGGGCATTGTGCTGTTTTTTCTCTTTTTTAATTAGTTTAATTAATTTTCGAACCAATTTTTTAGGATCTTTCTCGTATATTATTTTTTTTACCCCTCGCGCAGGACCAGTAGCAATTATCCTAATCTTATCAGCTGTTCCGCCAGTACCTTCTAAAACGCCGATCGGCTTCTGGTCTTCAAAGGCAGTAGTAAATTCATTAAGAGTTCCCATCCTGCCGCAGATGATGATTACAGCATCAGCAGCATTGGTCATCAAAAGATTCCTGCCAGAATAATCAAAGCCGGTATAAACTATAATATCAAAATAGTCTGTGGGAAGTTTGTAGGTTTTAATGTGAGCCAACTCTGAAGCAGCTGGAGAAAACCCGATACTTATCCCTTTGGCCTTTTTACATCCTTTAGCCGAAAAATGAGGGATACCTGTTGTTGCCCCAGTAATTAAAATACATTTTTGAAGAGCAATCTCTCGACCGATTTCTTCGGCTAATTTAGTAGCTTTAGGTAAGCAATGGCCGATTTGGGCAGCTCCTGAAACAGCGATTTTATATTTTGAGCGGGAGCGAGAAATATCCCTAGAGGCATAACTCATAGCTCTATTTTACCTTGTTTATTTTAAAAGACAACCCTAATAAAGACGTGGAAATTGGCAAATTATTATTTTGGTGGCGGGGATGAGAGCCGCCAAAGGAACTTGCCCGTAGCTGAAGCGGAGGGATACCCCACCATAGTAACGGTGGGGTAGTTCATAAAAAATAAATAGACGTTAAATAAACGTCTACTCATTTTTGAGGGGGGAACGGCCTTAACGAGCTCGGTAGAACCATTCGGCTGGTTCGGACATACCAGGCAGCTGCTATTGACCTCCTTCATTAAGCTCCGTCTGTCCTTTTGAGAATTTCTCTCGCACCCCCTCAGTTTCTAATATTAATTTTCTTAGAAAATCTGTCAAGCGTTATTAGTAATTCTTTTATCCACATCATATCCACAGAATTTTGTGCCCTTGAGAGGAGTCGAACCTCTATCTCAAGCTCCGGCCCAAAAATGCTAACGGTGCCCCTGGGTTGAATCGAACAACCATTTTCAGCTCCGGAGGCTGACGCTTTATCCGTTAAGCTACAGGGGCATTTACGGGCCAAGGAGGCAATCGTTTTTTTATCTATTAGTACTTTTCTTACCAAAAATCCATTGCCTGCCCCGTAGTCAAAATGCGGAGCATTTTGTACTCCGGGGAACCACAAGGGCTTTTTCTATTATAACTTAATAAAATTGTATACAAAAAGGCCCTTAAGTTTCCTTTTTGGGCCCTTTACCAAATATTGCAGAAGCCATTCTTATCATTTCATTATATCGCGAAGGAGGAATATAAGTTCCCTCAGAACCTCTTGCTCCTTCTGTATTAATCCGAGCCGAAATAACAGGATTGCCGTTTTTATCAGCCACAAAAATAATTTTTGTAGTATGCCATTCAAAAACTGCTCTTAATACCCTCTCTTGCTCCCTTTCAACGCGTAGTACTTTAGGCTTAGCCAATCTTCGCCTCCTTTAGCATCTTTTATTTATTTAAACCTTAAGAGCTATTATATTTTAGCTTAATTTTTCTTTTTTGTCAAATTTTTCTGCTATAAGATAAATGTTAGCCCCTCTTTCTTTTTCTCTGTTTAAAAACCCTTCTTCTTTTATTCTTAAGCCTGTCCCCTTGCAAAGATTTTCTAATTCTCTTTTGGTAAAAAGATGGAAATAGCGCTGAATAATAACTTTGCCCTTTGGATCTCGCCAAGGATAAAGTATATCTTTAAAGTCCAGTTTTGACTTCCCGAAAAACCTGAGGATAGTATTTTTAATAAGCAACTTCCAGGCTGTTTTTATCTGCCATAAATTCCAAACGGTTAAAATCAAAAGGCCACCGGGCTTCAAAACTCTTCGTATTTCTTTTAAAAACTGGAGACGGAACTCAGTTGATGGAATATGATGTAAAACGGCGATGCTATAGACCTTATCGAAAAAATTATCAGAAAATGGTAAATTTAAGGCATCTGTAACCTGAAAACTATAGCCCGGATATTTTTCTTTAGCTATTTTAATTAATTTTTCTGAATTATCTACTCCAAAATATTCTATGTTTTTTTCTCCAATAATTTGTAAAAGTCTACCGTTGCCGCATCCTAAATCTAAAATTTTATCTCTTGGTAGTATATATTTCCCTAATAATTTTAATTCCTCCCAAACAACAGAACGAGTTCTTGAAAAGTCCTCGGCAAGCAGGTTATAATCTTCTTTAGTCTTCTCTAAAAGATACTTTGCGTATTCTTTATCCATGAATATAAAAGAAAAAATAGTAAAAAAAATACTGGAATTGCGGGTTTCAACTCCGGCTGGCTTGGCTTCTCTAAAAAGGAGATTTGCCAAAAAATACGGTAAGCCCATGCCCTCCAATATTGAGCTTTTAAAAGAATATCATAAATTATTAAAAATTAGAAGAATCAAAGAAAGCAAAATATTAGAAGAGCTATTAAGAATAAGGAAGGTCCGCTCTCTCTCAGGAGTAGCTGTAGTTTCGGTCCTTACAAAACCATATCCTTGTCCGGGAAAATGCTTGTATTGCCCGACCCAAAAAGGAATTCCCAAAAGTTATTTAGACAATGAGCCTGCAGTAATGAGAGCAGTTTTAAATAATTTCGATCCTTACGGACAGGTAAAAATGCGCTTAAAAGCCCTGAAGATTACCGGCCACCCTACAGATAAAATTGAGCTAATTGTTATTGGCGGAACCTGGTCTTATTTACCTAAAAGATACCAAACCTGGTTTATAAAAAGATGTTTTGACGCCTGTAATAATAGAGCCAGTAAAAATTTGGAAGCAGCTCAAAAGTTAAGTGAAAGGGCTAAAAATAGAATTGTGGGCTTAACTGTAGAAACTCGGCCAGACTTTATTACGGAATCAGAAATTAAAAGGATGAGAAAATTAGGAGCAACAAGAGTAGAAATTGGCGTTCAAAGCCTTTATGACGATGTTTTAAAAATAAACAAAAGGGGGCATAGAGTTGATGCCACAATCCGGGCAACCCACCTCTTGAAAGATGCCGGTTTCAAAGTTTGCTATCATATGATGCCTAATTTACCCGGATCTGATATCAAAAAGGATGGAAAAATGTTTCAGGAATTATTTTCAAATCCTAATTTTCAACCCGAACTTTTAAAGATTTATCCTTGCATTGTTTTAAAAGAGGCTAAACTTTACAAATTCTGGCAAGCCAAAAAATATAAACCATATAGCAATAAACAGTTAGTAAGCCTTCTCAAGACTGTCAAAAAAAATATTCCCTACTATTGCAGAATTCAAAGATTAATCAGGGATATACCCTCTCTAAGTGTTATTGCTGGTTCTAAAGTATCTAATTTAAGACAGGTAATTGCTGAAGAAATGAAAAAAGACTACAACCCGCCCACCGCATCCTCCCGTTCGCCTATCGGCGAACGGGCCCCTGGCTGGCGCTGCAAATGCATAAGATGCAGGGAAGTTAGAGCTAATTATAATCCAAAAGAGAAATTATTTTTATTCCGGGAAGATTATGAAGCTTCGGGCGGTAAGGAAATATTTTTAAGTTATGAGAATAAAAATCGAGAAAAACTTTATGCTTTGCTACGCTTACGTATTCCTTCGCAAATCTTTACAGGCAGAAATCACTTTATACCGGTTTTGCAAAATGCTGCCATAATCAGGGAAGTCCACACTTATGGGCAATTAGTCCCTATCTCCGAAAAGAGAATAGCGCCCCAACACAAAGGCTTAGGCAAAAAATTAATTAAAGAAGCAGAAAAAATAAGCAAGCAAGAATTCGGGGTAAAAAAAATTGCTGTAATCAGCGGAATTGGAGTAAGAAACTACTATCGAAAATTTGGCTATAAATTAAAAGATTCTTATTTAATAAAAGAATCAAGATGAATTAAAATGCGGAGTCTTTCTATAAAAAGATTTTTCTGGATTTTAATTTTTAAAAAATCGCCAGAAACTAAAAGGCCTCCCTGGCTGGAAGGTCTTTTGCCGTTTGGAGGTTCGCTCGGCTACTTGCCGAGAATGCAGAGATCAAGAACGTGCGGATGCTCGACTACTTCCTCGGTTGTCCTCTGTACATACATGGGAGCTCCGATGTCCACCTGGAGGGCGCATAAACCCTCAAGGTTGTTGTCGCTCATCTGCAACAATGCCTCTTCTGCTGCCTTGCGGGCCTCAGAAAGAGGAGTAGAGAGGAGCAGAACCACGAAGTAGTCATCCTTGTCGATGTACGACAGTTGGTACTGACTTGTACTTGGCAGAAGCTTGTCGCCGTAGACGTCCTCCTGTTCCGCGTTGGCCAGAATCCTGTTCTTGGCCAGCTCTGCCGGGGCTGGAGTACCAACGCCGACGATAGATGGGATTACGGCCATTGTTGGGGTAACGGTTGGCTCCGCTAAAGGCGATGTGGCCGCCGGAGTCCCTCCGCAAGCAACGGCCGCAAGCAGGCTTAGTAGCACGAAGCTACCAACTATCCATTTCATTTCTTAGCCTCCTTATGGCTTAATGAACTATCTTATGGACCATCTTCATTATACACCCTTTTTATCTTTTTGTCAAGTGCAAAGCCCACGCTATTGCGCGGGATCTTAAAATTATTATTCTTGGGGATAAAATTAAATTACGAACCTATTTACATATATTAAGAGAATGAGGATTCTCTATTGTTTCTTCCGTTTCCGCCATTACATACATTGGCGCTCCGACGTCAACAGTTAGGTCGCACAAAGCTGCTAAGTTGCCGCCGCTTCTCTCGAGCAGCTCTTCTTCTGCTGCTTTGCGGGCCTCAGAAAGAGGGGTAGAGAGAAGCAAAAGGATGAAGTAGTCGTCCTTGGCGATGTACGTCACTTGGTACTGACTTGTACTTTCGATAGTCATATCGCCATAGGTATCTTCTCCTCCAGCGCTAGCCAATATTAGCATTTTCGCATCTTCTGCTGTGGGTATTACAGGAGGTGTCGGAGGCGAGGGTGCAGATTTTAAATTATAGAAAAGAAAGATTACAACTCCGATTAGTAATAAAGCCAATAGAATTAAGGGTATTCCTTCTTTTATGAACCCTTTTTCAAGATTTTTAGTAATAGACAGTTTCATATCTTTATGGATTGCCATTATCAAAATGTTATGGGGCACCACCCAACAGGATTCCCTGATCCTCCCCAAGGACCCCACCATAAACCGTCTTCAGAAATTTTTACCGCTGCTTGAATATCGTAAACAGGATCGCAAGAAGAACAGTTGCCAGAATAACAAAGGCGATTATAATCGATACCGTTAGACGCGGCGGTGACTGGCATAATCTGAAATAATCCCCGAGCACCAGCAGGACTTTGAGGGCCGCAAGGCGCTCCCTTGTTTTCCTGATAGCATATTGCTGAAGCTTGGCACACGTTATTATGAAAATATTGAGACAAGGTTCCCGGAGAACACCATCCAATTGATGGCACTTCGCAACGCCCGTAAGCTGGCGGACAATTGAGAGTACCGCAATTATTAGTAGTAAAGGATGCAGTTGTTTTTGAAGAATACCATTGGCCACCGATCTTAGTATTTATTCTCCACCAGTGTTGTAGTCCTATTTTTAAAGGCCCTATTGGATTTCCTACTTTTGCAACATACGAGTTTTGAGCAGTTGCAAGTTGCAAGTGGACAAAACACCCAGCCGGAGAGTAAGGAGGAGTATTCGAAGTACAGGGAATGGTGAAAATTCCGTAGTTGGTTGTTATATCAATCCATTGTTCTTCAGTTGTTTGGCCTGCTGGATTTGCTGGAGTCCAATTAAAGGTTACTTGAGCTCCTTCTGAGACACATTCGCCTTCATTAGAAGTATTAACTGGTGAGACCAGGGAAGCAGGAGTGGGAACGTCCGCTGCCGAAATTTTTGTCTTTATATAAATAATTGAAGGAAGGCTCCAACTAGACTCTAATCCTTTAGAGTCTTTAGCTTTTACTCTTATGAAATAATATCTTTCAGTGTTCCAAGAATGAGAACGACTATCTTGAGTTCCGGAGTTTTTCAAGTCCGACCATTCGTCAACAGTATAGTTGTTATCCCAGTCCCAACCATATTGAATCTGATCTCCATTTGGATCAGTTGTTGAGGTTGTAAAGGTATAATTAGTGTCGGTCCTGCCTGAAGTCGGACCTGAAGGCCTAGATGGAGTATTAGGTTTTGTATTGGTAGTACTGCTGCAGGTTCCTGCTCCAGAACAAGTCTGTCCCGGAGAACAAGCTACAGAAGAAGACCAGTCTAAACAAGTATCTGTATCGTATTGCCCGCAGGTTTGATAACGGGTACTATTGGCAGGGTCACATCGTTTTTGCCCTGAAGAACAATCATTGCTGCATCCTCCTCCACAAACTCCTGCCCCAGAACAAGTCTGGCCAACAGCACAAGCTAAAGGAGAAGACCAGTCCAAACAAGTGTCTGTGTCGTATTGCCCACAGGTTCTGTAATGAGTGGAGTCTGGACAATCTTTCTGTCCTGAGGAACACTGGTCAGTACAGGCTCCGCAGGTTACATCGGCTACGCATTTTGATGTTGTGTCACAGCCTGAAGGAGTGCAAGTTCTTGTAAATTTCAAGTCGGTTAAAGTACATCCTGCTCCTCCGCAACCTGCGCTTGTCCAGCTAGTACAGGTACAAGTTCCTCCGCTGCAAACTCCTCCAGAACAGGTCTGGCCAGCAGCACAAGCTGTAGAAGGGGACCAATCTAAGCAAGCATCTGTATCATATTGGCCGCAGGTTCTGTAATGAGTGGAGTCGGGACAATCTTTCTGTCCTGAGGAACACTGGTCAGTACAGGCTCCGCAGGTAACATCAGCTACACAATTTGTCTCTTTTAGGCAGCCTGCAGGATTACAGGTTCTTGTGTATTTTAATTGAGTTGAGGCACAGCTTCCTCCGCAACCAGCACTTGCCCAGGCAGTACAGGTACAGGGAACAGTGCAAACACCTCCAGAACAGGTTCCACCAGAAGGACAAAGCGTAGAAGAAGACCACTCTAGACAAGAATCAGCATCATAGTTGCCACAGGTTCTGTAATGGGTACTATCTCCACATTCCTTGTAACCAGAAGGAGAACAATCATTAGAGCAAACAGGGGGACAGGCAGTGACAGATATAGATGTTGTATATTGTAGTACGGTATTCATGTAAAGTCTTGCATAAAAGGTTTGACCTATCGGAGGCATAAATGCAATTGAGCCAGAGGTACTATTGGAAACAGCATATGCTCCGCCTTCAGCTTGGCTATCTATCTGTGGCTTAATAACCCATTGGTTTCCATCAACCGGATGGGCATATCCAACATTAACTGTTCTATTGCTACCTGAACAACCTCCCAAGCTAAGGCTTAGAGAGCCCAGGGCAGAAGCTTTTTCAGGAGTGGGGATATTAAATGCAATATAAAGAGAAAATAAAATAAGAAGACTGGAAAAAATAATTTTTTTCCTTTTGAAAAAGATACTTTTAATAAAAGTAAAATTTTGCTTCATCTTTGTTTATGATAATGAAAATGTAAAGAAAGGTAAAGAAAAGTTTTCCACAGGGATAAATTCTAAATAAATAGCCTTCCTGTGTCTGGAAGGCTTTGGCCTAGCGTTTCTCTATTCTGAGAAGTTGCTGGCTCTGAATATGATCTTGCAACCAAGATTGTCTGGGTCGTATCCCTGGTCTCTTATCCACTGTTTCGCTGCTTCTTTTGCTGCATCAAAATCAATAGTTGTGTCTATTTCAACTAAGATTGTTCCGTCTGCTCTTGGCCTGTGAATGAAGAATGGCGCTCCGTCGAATGGGCCGCCGTAAGGGAGAACTTGGGCGACTGGACATTTCTGTTCTGTTGATTGGATCTCTTTTTGAGCATCTATAAGAGCTTTATCTGAGAGGCATTCAGAATCAGTAGCAAAAAGATCTTTTTCTCCCGCTACCGATCCTCCTGTTACCGGCATCACTATTGGTTGTTCAATGTACCGACAACAAGCTGTAAATAAGGCCGCATTCATTATAACCAGCAGGAACAAGACCATCTTTCTTGCCAAGGGTTTCCTCCTCCTTTATTTTTAAAGAGCTGTGAGTGTTTTTATTTTAATTCATAATCTGAATTTTGTCAAGCAAAATTAAAACCTGTAGGCAATACAGGTTTTTAATTTATTTTTTATCTTTTTTTAATAATTAAAAGTTCTGCTTCTAAAGGTAAAGTTATATTGGCCGGGATCATATCCTTGGTCCCTAATCCATTGAAGCGCCAGTTCTTTTGTGGTATCGAAGCCAACGGCTGAGTTTGAGTCTATATCCACTAGAATTGTACCGTCTGTCAGAGGTGTGTGGATAAAAAACAGCGCTCCGTCAAATGGTCCGCCATAAGGAAGAACCTGAGCAACAGGAAATTTTTGGTCGGTTGCCTGAATGTCTGCGGCAGCTTTTTGAATAGCATCTATTGATAATCCGGTTTCTTCGGCCTCGGATACGGGTCCCCCACCGGAAGGACGTTTAATCATATAAAAGATAAAAATCGTTATCCCTATTAGAAGAACTAAAAGTAAAATACCGCCCATAATAGCTTGTCCTTTTTGTTTAGTTCTAAATTTTAACATATTTTATCTAATTAATATTGTATTTTTGACAAACCTTATCAATCAGCAACATAAGCATAGGCAGCTAAAATATAGGGAAGATCTGTTTTGGTTAATAATCTTTCTCCTCCTCCTGCAGGATCATTTGTATATATGATATCAGCATTACCGCTAGCATCTTTCCTGTATCCTTTTGCCACTAATGCATGGCCTGAGCCACCGCTCTGAATTCCTAAAAAAACAGGGTCATCTGAGTCGATATAGCGAGCAATGTCATTAAATAATGTCTCCCGCTTCGAAAGGCCTTCTAGGTGTATACCTGTTGGGTGAGCTGGGTTGTCAAAAATTCCAAAGCAAGGTGCATCTTTAAAAGCCGGCTCTGGATTATAAGGTTCTGGTATGGCAGAGCCATAGACAGCATAGGGCCGAGCAGAATTTTCGCACTTGTTAAATATTTGGACACAGCCATGATCTGTTAAAAGATTGGCTGCATTTACCACGCCCATATTTTTTTTGTAATAATCCAATATCATAGCTACAGAGGTTGGCGCACAGCCATATTTATAAATAGTATGGGGATTAATCTCGCAGCTCATTTTAAAAGCAAGCGCCCTTGTTTTTGTATCTGGATCTTGAGTAAAAAATTCATCAGGATAGTCTCGTTGGCTATAGAAAGGGACATCAAGCTTCTTTGTTGATTTTGACGAACCACAAGGTTTTGCCGTAAAAGAACTTACTAAAGAATGTTTATCGATCTTTGGATCATATACTCTAACATAATATGTGCTTCCTCCATTTAAAATCAAGGAGCCCGTTGCTCCAAATACTGGGGCGAAACCATCGGGAGCAAGAATTGATCTACTGGTGGTATTCTTATTCCAGAAACCATTTCCCCAGTTGCCGTCGTTATCTATGTCAATCCAAAAACCTTGAGAACCATCACCTCCTTTCCAATAAATGTTAGTTTTAGAAATATTAACCGAACAAAAAGGATAGATTAAAGAAATAGTAGGCGCTGGAGCAGTTGGCGTCGTAATGAAATTCCCTGTTAGAGATATTCCCGTTAAAGGACAGTCCATTGTGCTTTTGCAAGCCCAGACTGACCAGTAGTAATTCTTGCCCTCCACCAAAGAAAAGGGCGGAGCAGGCGGAGTTATACCATCACCTGTGTTCATATCTTTTGCCTGCCAGCTGCTGTTGGGTGCCCAATTAAGAGAGCAAGGGCTCAATGTGCAATCAGTTGAAGGAACGGTTCTTGCCCAAAACCAAGAGTTAGACATATTAGAATTTTCTGAAACCCAAACGCCGTAGTGCGTTGCTCCTGAAACCTTTGACCATTTAAAGGTAGGACTGCTTGAAACTTCTGTGCCGTTGATTGGGGAAACAAGGGTCGGCGCACCAAATGCTGTCCCACTACAATTCCCTGTTCCAGAACAAGTCTGGCCAGAGGGACAATTTGTTGTTATTGACCATTCTAGACAGCCATCAGAATTATAGTCTCCGCAAGTTTGATAACCAGTATTGTTATTGACACATTGTTTAGTGCCTGAAGAAGAACATTGATTGGTACAAACAGAAGGGCAATCACTAGGGCAAGAAGAATGAGTTTCCTCAGTCTCGCATTTACCATTACCACAGACTGCAACTCCACAGGTGACATCAGCTACACAATTTGTCTCTTTCAGGCAGCCTGCGGGAGTACAAGACCTAATATATCCTAATTCAGTTGAGGCGCATCCTGCTCCTTTGCATCCTTGGCCCACCCAAACGGTACAAGTACAGGTAGGGCCAACATTGGCTACTGACACTGAGATATAACGGTTCCAAGTTAAACCAACCCTGTTTGTGGCTTCTGCATATACACGGTAACCACCGTCAGCAAAGCTTGTGGTATTCCAAGGACAACTATATGGATAGGAAGTGTCTGTGCAGATTGTAGTGGAAGAACCTGTTGCAATGCTTTGGACTAAAAATCTTACTTGGGATATACCTGATTGGGGATCAGCAGCATTGGCGCTTAAGGTTACTGTTCCTGATATAATAGCTCCATCTGAAGGAGAGGTAACACTTACTGAAGGAGGACTGGTGTCAGGGCAATCTCCAGGACAGCTAGAATAGCTCTCTCCTGCTTCGCATACATGATTACCACACACTGCACCTGGTTGTGGAGTACTGCAATTAGGAGCAGTGGCTGATTTTTGAGAATCAACCCCTCCATTTCTCAATAATTTAACTGTCCAAGTAATACCGGCACTAGATCCACCGTTACCAGACCCTGCGGTACTGGCACTAAATGTTAAGTTCATTCCTGATGTATTTGAAACATTGTACTGCCAGGTGGCACCATCAGAAGGCCTGGAATATGTGTAATGGTAATATGCTTGAGTACCTGAACAATCTGCCCAAATGTTTACTGTTCCTACGCTTGCTTTTACTTGGGTTGATAGAAATAGAATTGATAAAAAAGAAAGTCCAAGAAATATCATGGTCTTTCTTTTGAAAAGAGTGTTTTTTAGCTGATTAATCTTTGGAGTCATCTTCATCTAAGATAACAAATGATAGAAGGGCTATCAAGGGATTTTTCCACATCGTAAATATTCCTTATCTTCTTAAAGTCTTTTTCTAGAATTTTTTTAATTTTTAGAAACCGGAGGCCGGCAGCTGGATGATAAGTTGGGAAATATAATTCTTTATCCTTTTTCAGCCATTTTCCACGAAAATCTTTTAATTTTTCGTCAGGGAAAAATATTTTAAAAGCTACTTCGCCAAGCAGAATGAATTTTTGCGGGTTAATAATTCTAATCTGTTCTTCTAAATAAGGAAGGCAAGCCTGGATTTCTTTTTTATCGGGTTTTCTATTTTTTGGTGGAAAGCATTTTACTGGTGAAGTAATGAAGACTTTCTCTCTTTTTATTTTTGCTATTTTAAGTAATTGATTTAAGAGTTGACCTGCCCTACCGATAAATGGACGGCCAGTCTCATCTTCTTTAGCTCCGGGCGCCTGACCAATAATCATAATTCTAGCATTAATCGATCCTTCCCCGGGAACAGTGTTTTCTCTTTTCTTCCACAAAATGCACTTCTTGCAACTTCTTATTTTTTTGTTTAGCCTTTTGATCTCTTCCGTTTTATTCATAAGTTGTTATAATTATAATAGATAATATGTAAAGGTCGTTTTATTTTATTTATTTTGTTAACAAAATCTAATGATTGTTTTTATGATAACTATTTTAATTGCTCTACTTTTAATCTTCGGTTTTGGCGGCTTAAGGATTATTAACCAATATGAAAGGGGTGTAATTTTAACTTTGGGGAAATATACCGGAACTCTGGAACCCGGCCTTCGTTGGATTTTTCTCGTCTTTCAAAGAATGATTAAGGTTGATATGAGAATTACCACTACTGATATCCCCCGCCAGGAAGCAATAACAAAAGATAATGTTCCGGTCGGCGTTAATGCTGTTTTATATTTTAAAGTTGAGAGAGCAGAAGACGCTGTATTAAAAGTTGAGAACTATCTTTATGCTGTATCCCAATACGCCTTAGCTGCACTGCGAGACACAATCGGAGGAGGAGAACTGGATACTTTATTGACTGAAAGAGAAAGAATTGCTTCTGATATTAAAAAGGTTGTTGATATTGAAACTGCTCCTTGGGGAATTGATGTTACGGCAATTAAAATTCAGGATATTGAACTACCTGCCGCCATGAAAAGAGCAATGGCAGCCCAGGCCGAAGCTGAGAGAGAAAAAAGAGCTATCATTATTAAGGCCGAAGGAGAAGTTAAGGCAGCAGAAAATCTGCAAAAAGCAGCCGGAATTCTAGGGTCTATTCCTGGAGGGATGTCTTTAAGAACGTTGGGAACGATAGACAAGCTTCAACCCGATCCTTCAAAAACCGTAATTTTTGCTTTACCAGTAGAAATCCTGGAAGGAATCAAGGCCTTAATTTCTGAAAGAAAAAAGTAGCAATATATGAGAAAAACAGCTGCTTTTGTAATTGAAGATGTTTTTTGTGTTGCTGGGAAAGGAGTGGTAGCCACTGGTATTGTAAAAAGCGGCGAAATCTCAATAGGAATGTGGGGTAATTTAGAGGGAAAAAGAATAAGAATTTCAAGTATTGAAACTTTTAATAAAACGTTAACGATGGTCACAGTGGGTTAACATTGTGGACTATTATTGGAAGGAGCCACAAGAAAAGAAGAAGTAAAAAAAGGGCAAGTAATTTATTTTGAATAAAAAGAACTTATCTAATTTCTTTCAAAAATTGTTCGGCTAATTTGGCTGTTTCGTCAGTACTCTGATAAAAAGCTTTCCAAGCTACAACTATATCGGCTCCATTGAATATTGCCCGTTGAACTTCATCAATTGTATCGCCCCCTGCCACCGATACAAAAACATCAAAATTGTCTTTAAGCTGATTTATTTGATAAAAAGGAATTTGTTTTTCCCTTGAAAATTCTGTTTCATCGACCCCTCGATGTAAAACAACTATATCTGGGGGTCTTTTTAATTTCTTTAAAACACTAACCGAGTCATCTACATTCATCATATCTACCATGGAATCAACTTGGAATCTCTGGCATTCTTCAATAAATCTATCTATGGTTTCGACGGGAGCTACACCAAGACAGGTCACTGCCTTAGCGCCAGCCCTAACCACCATTTCTACCTCACGAGATGCCAAATCTGCACATTTTGTGTCTGCTACGATGTAGCTCCCCGGAGGCGTAACACTTTTTATTTCAGATATAGCTTTTCCTCCGTATATCTTTATTAAAGGAGTACCTACCTCTATTAGAATCCTATCAGAGATTGGTAGGCGAGAAATAATTTCCTTCGCCTCGTAGGGAGTACTATTTAGAGCAATCTGAAGATATCTTTGTCGGGTTTTTAAAATCATTTTATTTCCTTTAAAAATTCATTAGCTAATGCCCCAACCATTTTTGGGTTTTCGTTTAAAGGCCTCCAGACGATTACAATGTCAGCGTCATTAAAAGACCCCTCCATAACCTCATTGATTGTTTCTCCTCCCGCCACAGCGATTAAAACATCGTCATAAACGCTTTTTATTCTTGCTATTTGATCGTAGGGAACTTCTTTTTCTTTATTTTCCTCACCCTCGTCAACTCCCCGATGGATCATTACTATCTTCGGCAAATTATCAAGCTTGGATAAAATCTCGAAGGGATATTCAATATTTATCATGTCGAGCACTGAATCAATGCCAATTTTTTCGCAATGCCTAACAAATTCATTCACCGTTTCTAAGGGGGCTAGCCCTAAACAGGTTGCGGCAGAAGCTCCGGCTGAAGCAGCTGCTTCCACTTCCGTAAAGGCCCTATCCATGCATTTAAGGTCGGCGATAATATAAGGGGTAATAATTTGATTTTTGTTATTTATAAATCTTCTTCTTGCTTTTTGTTTTTTTTGATCTTCCAATATTTTTTTTAAAAAAAACGGGGTAAGACCCGCTAAGGGTATCTGAACATCTTGAGTGGACGTCGAAAAGATGCTAAAAACCCTTTGCTCCCATAGAGATTTGATTGTACGTATTGCATCAGTGCCATAATTTTTAATTAAAGGGTATCCGGCTTCAATAATGATTCTATCTGAGAGAGGCAAAGAAAAAATCATTGCTGCAATTTCCTCCAACGGACGGTTAAAGGCAACCTGAAGGTATTTTTTTCTTTTATCTAACATAAGGATTATTTATAGTATAACAAACAATTAACTTAGTTAAAATTAATTACCCCTTTTTTTTATTTTTGAGCTGCATTTTAAACATTCCGAGGTATTGCTGAGAGAAAAACCTGCTTGGTGTACGATAAGCTGTTTTTCCTTTTTTAGCCTGTTTTGATGAGTATTTTTTCATTGTTCTTTCTTAAAATAATTTTCTTTTAGCCAGTTATTAATTTCTTCCACGTCTTTTTTCAAATTATCGGCGCCTATGTCCAACCCTTTTGCTCCTAAAACAATAATTACCACTTTACGTTCAATTCCTTCTTCTGTAATAAACCGAAATAAAAAAATACCATTATAACCTGGAGCAGAAATATAATCTGCCTTTCCGCCAATAAAATCAGGGTTGTCAAAAAAAAGATTCTTATTATCTAAGCCTTTAAAAGGTAGTGCAGCCATTTCCTGATTTTTATCTCCTCGGCTAATACCCAAAAGCGGTGGTCTATTATTGAGTATATATCTTGCTAAGTAAAAAAGGTCTTGACTAGTAGAAATATTTTCTGGATTTAGGCCTTGCGGATCAACGAATTTGGTATCTGGCATTAAGATTGATTTTGCTTTTTCGTTCATTAATTCAATTGTTTTTTCTTTTCCTGAGAATGAACTTAAAACCTCGGCTGCATCATTTGAAGACTCAATTAAAAGAGGATAAAGAAGCTCTGTAGCACTAAACCACTTTCCGGTCTCTAATCCTTTGGTCGAACCGTAAGGTTCTAACATCCATTTTTTAACCTGTATAGATCTTCGCAAATCCACATTTTCTGCAACGACAATGGCTGTCATTAATTTTGTTAAGGAGGCGGCTGGTAATTTCTCATTAGGATTTTTTTCTGCAAAAACAAACCCTGAATCAAGATCGGCTACTAAATAACTTTCAGCGGAAATTTTTGGAAATTCGCTTGTTTTTTGCCTAGGATAGGCATAATCATCATTTTCCTTATCAATAACCAGAATCGGCATTCCCCTTTCTACCGCAGAAAAAACGGTTTCAGCGTTTTGGTCTAAAAGCTGTATGCAACCTCCTGAAACTTCAGAAATAAGTCTCCCTCCTCCAAGATAATAAGGTTCCCCATGAATAAGATATTTCCCGTAAAAATGAATGGCATAAGGCATATAAACCTTTGCTGAAGCAGAATAGGCAGATTTATATTTTGTAATCACTTGGTATAAGCCAGCGGCTGTCCCTCCCCAATTTTGAGGATCTCCTCTTCTTAAAATGGGCAGCTCTTTTAAAATAACTCCGTTCTGATAAAGCCTTAATTCCATATACTGAAGATTTGCTTCTAAAAAATCCTGCTCTGCGAGCATAAGTTCTTCTTTAAAACTTTGGAAATCTTTTAAAAATTTTGGTTCTTCTTGAGGTAAAGATTCTTCTTGTGGCTGAATGGATGGTGTAAAAGGTAAAGGCTCAACGTAAATTTTTGGGGAGGTATAAAAATAATAAATATAAAAAAGGCCTAAAAGGATAGGTAAAATAAGTAGCGAAAAGAAAATAGTTTTCTTCATGGCCTATTTCTTTGAATTTAATCTTTTCAAGGCCTGTAGTTTTTCTTTCTGGCTTATCTTGCTAATTCTAATTCCTTTCTCTATCGTTGCAATAGTCTTATCGTAAGTATCTTTTTCAACAAAATACGGGGTACCATCTTTACCGCCATGGGCAAAAGTATATCTGGCAGGATCTTCGTAAGATGGTTTAGCTCCATAAATTATTTCAGATACTAAAGATAAGGCCCTGATTGTTCTTGGCCCAACTCCTTTTAATGATAAAAGTTCTTCAAAATTTTTAGGATTTTGTTGATTAGCAAAGAAAATTGTTTTTCCCAATCGTTTTAAATTAAACTTTTCGTTAACTACTGGGTGCCAGTAGAATTCGACATTATTTAATTCTATTTCGGTAAAGTCTTTAATTCTTTTCTGCTTTATTAATGTTTTTGGTTTTTCAGAAATTAATTTAATACTCTTCAAAAATCTTTTCGGCTCTTCTCTAACTAACCCCGCTGAGACTTCTTTGTTCTCTTTGCTTTCTTTTGCTGTAAGATTTAATGGTTTCAGTCTTATGTCAGAAATTATTCCCGAATGGGGTTCTTCAACAAAGTCGTGGCCTCCGAATTTCTGAAAGAAATTTGGAGGAGAGCTCCAATGATAGCGCCTTGCCTGAGAAATTTGTTCATTCATCCCTTGTTGAATTACTGTCCATTGGCCAGATTTGGAAAAAATTAAATTGTGATGATAAAGTTGAAAGCCGTCCTGTAAGGCATTATTATCTACTTTTGCTGAAATTTTAGAAGCATAAATTAAACTATCAATTTTTTCTACTGAATAGCCTAAAAATTCTCCCCAATCCTGGATTTGTTCTGGAGTTTTCCTTGAAGTTTTACCCTTACCGCCACAAATAAATAAGCCTAAATTATTTTCCAACCCCCTTACGCCTTCTTTTAAAGCTCCTAATGTTGTTGTTGCAAGCCCTGAGCTATTCCAGTCAAAGCCCAAGACGCATCCTAAGCTTTGAAACCAAACTGGATTTGACAATCTTTTTAATATTTCATCTGGGCCAAATTCTTCAACAATAGCTAAAACTATCCCCCGGCTAAGTTTTTTCATTCTTTCAAACAGCCAGTAAGGGCATTTTCCATAATCTAACGGAACTGTAGCAACTCCTGTTCTCATGGTTCGATAAACTCACCATGACCCTGAACTTGTTGAAGGGTCATGTTTTTATCTTTACGCCTTTATTCTAGTAAAAAACTGGCCTTTCAGCCAGTTTTTTACTTATTTTTTACTATCTTTATTCTTGATCTTTAAAAATCTTTTGTATAGCTCATTAATTAATTCTTCTTGCTTTTTTAAATTTAAAACTTCCCGGCGAATCCGGGATTTTTCTCTGCGAATATATTTGCGGATACTTTTGGGTAACCTTCTTATAGCCATAATCTGCTCTAAAATGAACTACCCCGTCCTAAAGGGACGGGGATATCCCCTTCGGGGCGAGTTATTTTAGCGGCTTTCATCCCCGCCCCAAGGGGCGGGATATTCCCACCGCTAAAATAAAAAAATGTTTCTACATTTTCCATTTTAAATTTAGCCCCGTCCCGCTTAAGCGGGACGGGACACTTATTCTCCTTTTATCACAGCTAAAGGTATAAGTCTAGCTACTTTTCTTGATAAACCAGCATTGTGAACTACTTCAACAACCTCGTCAATGTTTTTGTACGCCTGAGGCGCCTCTTCAGCAATTCCTCTTAAACTCCAACACTTAATTAAAATTCCCTTCTCTTCTAGCTTTTTTATTAACTCGCCAGCATCAATCGTTCGAACCGCCTGATGCCGAGACATTGTTCTACCCGCTCCATGACAGGTTGTATGCCAAGCACTTTCTGATTCTTTTACCCCTGCTAAAACATATGAGGCAGTTCCCATTGAACCAGGAATTAAAACTGGCTGACCAACTTCTCTGTATTTCTCTGGAATTTCGGAGTGGCCAGGTGGAAAAGCTCTGGTTGCACCTTTTCGATGAATGCAAAGTTCTATTTCTTTGCCGCCAATTACATATTTCTCGATCTTTGCAACATTATGAGCAACATCGTAGAGCGGAATTAAAGACGTAGCCTTTTCGCCTAAAACGCTTTTCCAAGCTTTCCTTATATAATGGGCTATCATTTGTCTGTTTGCCCAGGCAAAATTTGCACCACATGCCATAGCTGAAAAATATCTTTGGCCTTCTGGCGAATTAAAAGGGCAAGCTGCTAATTCTCTGTCAGGAAGATTAATTTTATATTTTGGCATGGCTCTCATCATTAATCGGATGTAATCTGTGGCTATTTGATGACCTAAACCACGGCTGCCTGTGTGAATCATAATCACAACCTGGCCTTCAGAAAGACCGAAAACTTCAGCCACTTTTTCGTCAAAAATTTCTCCCACTTTTTGAATCTCTAAAAAATGATTGCCAGATCCTAAAGTCCCAACCTGATCTCTGCCCCTGTCTTTAGCCCGATCAGAGACTATTGAAGAATCTGCTTGGCTTAATCTTCCGCCTGATTCACAATTTTCTAGATCTTCTTTCTCTCCGTAACCTTGTTCTACTAATCTTTGAGCTCCTCCTCCCAAAATTTTATTTAGCGAACTAATATCAACTTTAGTTTGCCTTCCGCGGCCCAGGCCCGAAGGAACTTCTTTTTGGATTTCATTTGCCAAATTTTCCAAGTAAGGCTTGATATCTTTTTCTGAAAACTCAGATTTTAAAAGCCTCATTCCGCAGTTGATGTCGTAACCCACACCGCCAGGCGAGATTACCCCGGTTTTTATATCCATTGCTGCCACTCCGCCGATCGGAAAACCGTATCCTTCATGCATATCGGGCATTGCCATGCTGTAGTTTATGATACCGGGCAAGGTGGCGACATTTATTAATTGCTCAAGTGATCTGTCTTTAAGCGCTTCTTCTAGCATTTTTTCTGAAACATAAGCCCGAGCTGGAACTTTCATATCCCGCCTAAAATCTCCGGATACTTCCCATAAATAATTATTTATCTTTCGAAAGTCTTTTTTCTGTATCATGTTTTATTATTTTACATAAAATCCCCGAAAATAAAAGGCCGCGCGGAACGCAGCTAGATGCTAAAGAAGGTTACCCTCTAGCTAGAAATGCCAGAATTTTATAAAAAATAAGCGTCTTAATAATAACTCCTTCATTGGATTAGCCTAGACATTATACCGTCTTCTGCGGCAACGTCTTTCAGCTCCTCAAAAGCGAAAGAAAATGTCGTACTTTCAGGACAGTCCCCATTTAATCTATGGCCTTGCACAACCGCAACAAACTCTTTCCCTGCAAAACAAAAACCCCGCAAGATGCGGGGGAATTAGCTCCGTCTCTGAAAAGAGGGCTAGAGGTTGGTTGAATAAGAAATTTTAAACAGGAAGTATTGAATATTGAAAAAGGCCATTTTTTAGTTATTTACTGCGTTTATTTCTGAATAGCGCTTTTACGACATCCTTCTCTGATATATTCATCTTTAATTTTTTCACAAAGACTAACATCTTTTTTCTCTTCTGCCATTGTAAGATAACAACTATTTTGCCCATAATGGCTAACCTTCTCACAGATTGAGGCATCTCCCGTAACTTTAGCTATATCTTCATAACACCAATCATGATAAAACTCGTCTTTTATTTTCTCGCAGATAGTTATATCGTTTTTTAAAAAGGCTACCTTTGAATAGCAGAGATATCTAGGGCTTGTATAAAATATTGGCATTATAGTGCATGGCAGTTCATTTTTAGTCTTAAGGGCTAATTTTTCGAATGGTGATGTAAACAACTCTGGAAAGAGAGTCTGGCCAACCCCCCAGAGTATAAATAAAATTAGAAGAATTATAGCAGTCTTCATTAACGCCGATCTTACTTTGAAGAACAAACCTACTAAAAGTAAAATTAACCCAAAAATTGTAAGCGACGCAAAAATAAGGAGAAGGAAAGAAGAAAAAACCTCTACCTCCGCCGTCCTAGCTATTGGAAATACTAAGACGCTAATTGTAATTCCGATTAAAAAACAAATTAATCCAAACTTAAAAACTCTGTCTTTTAAGGTGTATTTTAAGTTAGTTTTCCCTTGGGTAATGAAGGGCATATTATACTATTATACTTTGGTTATTTTAAAAAAGAAAGTGTATATTCTTTCTTGCCAACGCCTAGCTCAATGGCGTATTTCAAATGGAGGATATCCTCTGGTTTTTTATCTTTTAGGCCAGGATCTACTGTTTGTAATAGTTTTAAACCTTCAATGTCCAAGCTTACAGGATCTTTACCAGCTAACATATAGCCCAATTCTCTAATTTTACCTCCGTGCCTAACCTCATTGGTACCTGTTATGGTTTGGACAGCGTCAACTATCCAAAAATTCGGTTTGATTATTAAATTAATTTCAGCTATTGCCTTATGGATGCTTTTCCAGGGCGTAATATGAAGCGCTATTCTGTCTCTTGACGAAATTAAGCCAAATTGATTTTTCAAGGCTCCTGTAATTCCGCAACCTTCGTGCGCTTTTAAAACCGGTAAAGAAATAATGAAATCGTATTCAAAAGGAATAGTTGAAAAGTTAAATTCAAAAGATTGAGTTTTTATTTTTTTCATTGGCCCGGAGTTAAGGTCCATTAAGGGAACGCCGAATTTGCCACAAACTTTTCTTAAAGGATGCTCAGCAATTATCTTTTTTGAATTTCCGGCATCAGAAGCTGGCCCGTCAGCCACTAAAACCTCCTTATTGATATTTAAAATAAATTCTAAGCAAGTTTCTAAAACTCCGGGGTGAGTAGTAGTGGGATAAGGTTCATGAGAAACGATATTAGGCTTTAGTAAAATCTTATTGGCCTTTTTTGATTCCTCCTCAATTCCTTTCAAGGCTTTTATAACAAATTCTTTTCTGTTATTAGTTTTTTGAATATAAATTTCATTCATACATCAAAAAGAACTATTCCTTCCCAGATACCATCTTCCCTTTGATGAATATCTAATTGGTGATAGGTTACGGCCTTTATATCTTCAGTAAATCCTTTTACCCCTTGCCCCACTAGATCGCCTTCTATTTCACTGTCTGAAAACTTTCTAAAACTAACCTCTTTATAGGTTTCTTTATTAATTTGGCCTAATGATAAAACCTCGCTTAGAAAATCAACTAGAAGAGAAGGCAAATCTAGAGATTGAATTCTGATTTCTCTTTTAACTCGTACTCCTTCTTCAATTTCTGGTTTTTGTGATTCTGCCATCCCTATCATCATGTTCAAAAAAAGATCTTCCTTTGTTTTGCCAAAAGCTTTAATTTTTAAGTCGGCTTTATGCTCTAAAATTTCGTATCGCTTCATTTACCCTGTTAAATAAGACTTGAGTCTATTTTTTAAAAACATTTTTCCTAGGTGAGTTTTTAAATATTTTTCTCGATGCGTAGTTCTGCAAATTCCTCTTTAACTATTTTTCTATCATCCCAAGGAATCTTTTTGTCTCTTTCAATACATATCCATGGCTCGCAACCCTTGCCAGTGATAATTACCACATCTCCGGCTTGCGATAGCTTTAAGGATTCTTTAATCGCTTCTCTCCTGTCTAAAATTTTTCTTGTTTTGTCGCCAGCGCCTTTGGAGACCTCGTCAATTATTCCCATCGGGTTTTCATCATAAGGATCTTCATTGGTAACGATTATTTCATCACAATATTCCCCAGCTATTTCTCCCAGAATTGGCCTCTTCCACTTATCTCTTCCTCCACCAGCCGCCCCTAAAACACAAATCAATTTTGTATTAGCTTGCTTATAATTTTCGGCTAAGTTTTTATAAACCTTTTCTAGCGCAGTCGGGGTAAAAGCATAATCAACAAAAACCCTAAATGGCCGTGAGATAACTTGCTCCATTCTCCCCGGAATTCCCTTAATTTTTTCTAGCGCTGATTTACAATGCTCAAGGTTAATACCCTGAGATATCCCAACACAAATTACAGCTAAGGCATTGTAAATATTAAATTCGTTCAATAATCTGAGATTAAATTCTGTATCATTTATTGAAAATTTTAATCCAGCTGGAGAAACTTCGGTATTTACAGCTTCGATGACAGAAATCCCTTCTTTATTTCTTTTAATAATAGTAAAGCCAATTTTCTTTTTGGCAGTAAATTGTAAAAAATAATTAGAATTTTCATCATCAAGATTAATAATGTGGATTCCTTTTGCGGCCTGGAATAATCTACCTTTTGCTCTTCTATAATTTTCGAAAGAGCCATGCGATTCAATATGCTCTGGGGTTAAATTTGTAAAAACAGCTGTCTCAAAATTAATGAATCTGTGGCGATGCTGTTTTATTCCCTCAGAAGTTACTTCCAAAACTGCGTATTGGCAGCTAGAATTTACGGCCTGTTTTAAAAATTTCTGGATCTGAAAACGGCCTGGCATTGTCATTTTTAAAAGATTTGGCCATTCTTTGTCTCCTATTTTAAATCTGATTGATGAAAGAGAGGCCACTTTAAAACCCGCCTCTTCTAAGATTGCTCTTGTCAATTCTACCACCGTTGACTTGCCATTTGTACCGGTCACTCCAATAATTTTTATCTTATTTGAAGAAAATCTGTAAAACACAGCTCCTAAAAAGGCTAGGGATAAGTGGTACCAGCTTATTAAAAATGAAGGAGTAAATTTTTTGATAATATTTTTCATTTTACTCTATTAATCTAACACAATTTACCCAACATAAAAAGCTGGCTAAAATTACCGATCTCACTGCCTATATTGAGAAATTTTTAGTTTTCTATTATCTTATAAGTACTATGTTTGTTTTGAAAGCTAAAATTAGGCCGAAAGGTGACCAACCCCAGACAATTAAAAAATTAGCTCAGAATCTGAAAAGGGGCGTAAGACATAGCGTCCTTTTAGGGGTGACGGGCAGTGGGAAAACTTTCACAATGGCTTCAGTTATTAAAGAGATTCAAAAGCCGGTTTTGATAATATCTCATAATAAAACTCTGGCCGCCCAAACATATCAGGAGTTTAAAGAATTCTTTCCTGAAAATGCTGTTCACTACTTTGTTAGTTATTATGATTATTATCAGCCCGAAGCCTATATACCTCAGAACGACACTTATATTGAAAAAGATGCCAAGATTAATGAAGAGCTTGACAGATTAAGACATGCTGCCACTCAAGATTTATTAAGTAGACAAGATTGCATTGTCGTAGCTTCGGTCTCCTGCATCTACAATATTGGCTCTCCAGAAACTTATCAAAAAGTTTCCTTGGAAGTTAAACCTGGCCAGAAAATAAAAAGGAGGGAATTTATGGCCCGTCTAACTACTTTACAATACCAAAGAAATGATATTGATTTTAAACCGGGCACCTTCCGAGTCAGGGGAGATTTCATCGAAATTTATTCAGTAACCGGGAAAGAAATCTTAGGGGTGGAATTTTTCGGTGATAAAATCGAAAAGATATCAGCTTCGCCATCTGGTCTCTCACCTAAATATAAACTGTTAAATGCGCGATATCACCTCTATCCTGCTCATTTCTGGGTTACCCCTCAGAATAAATTGAATGTTGCAATTGAGAATATAAAATTGGAGTTGCAGGAAAGACTCAAAGATTTAAGGAACGCAAAAAAAATATTAGAAGCCCATAGATTAGAACAAAAGGTAAATTATGACTTAGAAATGTTGAAAGAAAACGGTTATTGCCACGGAATCGAGAATTACTCAAGACATTTAGAGTTCAGAAAGCCGGGGGAGCCCCCTTTCACCCTTCTAGAGTATTACATTAAGGATTTTATTGTTTTTATTGATGAATCTCATATGACCGTTCCTCAATTGCGCGGAATGGCCAATCAGGACCGGGCTAGAAAAGAAACTTTAATTGAATATGGATTTAGATTACCCTCGGCAATTGACAATCGGCCTTTGACTTATGAAGAATTTGAAAAAAGGGTGAACCAATTAGTATATGTATCGGCAACACCAGCCGAATTTGAGGAAAGGAGAGCCGGTAAAAAAAATATTGTTGAGCAATTAATCAGACCAACGAGCCTCTTAGAGCCCTCAATTGAGATTAAACCAACTAAGAATCAAGTAAGAGACTTGATCAGGGAGGTTAAGAAGCAAACTGAAAAAAAACAAAGAGCGTTAGTTTTAACCCTTACTAAAAGATTGGCAGAAGATTTAGCAGACTACTTATCAGAAGAAAATATTTCTTGCCAGTGGCTTCACTCGGAAGTTAAAACCCTTGAGAGGCCCCAAATTTTAAAAGATTTAAGAGAGGGGAAATATGATGTTTTAATTGGAATAAATCTTTTGAGAGAGGGTTTAGATTTACCAGAGGTGGCTCTAGTTGCTATTTTAGACGCGGATAAAGAAGGATTCCTGAGATCAGAAACAACTTTGATTCAGACAATGGGAAGAGCTGCGCGTCATCTTGACGGCCATGTTATTTTATATGCCGATAAGATTACAAAATCAATGAAAGGAGCTATTAAAGAAACAAATAGAAGAAGGAAGATCCAGGCAGAATACAATAAAAAACATAAGATTGTCCCTCAGCCAATCGTTAAAGAAATAAGAGATTGGCCCTTTGCTAAAAAAGAGGCGGTTTCCTCTGAATTTTGGCTGGTCAAGGATATTAAACTCCTGGGAAAAGAAATGAAGGATGCCGCTAAAAACCTAGATTTCGAGAGAGCGGCTGAGATTAGAGACCTAATCCTTCAACTTCGCAGTTCAACTCCTAGCTCGCTGCCTAGGGGTTCAGGGTCAACCCCGAATTAATTGAGGGGTTGATAAAATTTTTGAAAAATAGTAAGCTTTAAGATCATGCCAATCACAAAATCAGCTAAAAAAGCCCTGAGGCAAAGCTTAAGAAGGAATGCAAGAAATTTAATTTATAAAAAGAAGGTAAAAACTCTCTTTAAAGAGGTGGGGGTCTTAATTTCACAGAAGAAAAAAGAAGAGGTAAAAAAACGATTGCCCCAGCTATATAAAATTTTAGATAAGACAGCGAAAGTTGGAATAATAAAGAAAAATACAGCCTCAAGGAAAAAATCAAGAGTTACCAAGCTGGTAAACAAAATTTAATTATTGACTCCAGTATTTCCAGAATAATTTTCCTGCAAACAACGAATTGGCGGGAATTATTTTTGATAAAAGCCAAAAGGGTCGATCCTTAATGGGATGACCCTTTTGATATAGGACGTTTTAAATTTCGGCAATTAACATATCAACAGCCGTCAAAGGATCCTTTATTCCTTTTTTTATTGCCAAATCTGCCTGAAAAATTTTTTTATAGGTTTTATTTAGGTCTTCTAAGGTAAATTTGTCTACTTGCAAGAGTAACTTCTTTACTATGTATGGGTTCATTCCCAATTTTTGAGAAAGGGCATTAATATAGTTTTTATATAATCCGTGGCCTGCTAAATATGATTTAATCATTAGAAGGTTTCTAAACTGAAAACAAATCATCGAAATAAGATACAAAGGAGCGTCTCCTTTTTCTAAATGCTGATGAATTAAAGCGAGGCCTCTCTTTTTATTTCTGGAAGCCAAAGCATCTATTGTTTCGAAAATATCTAATTCTTTTTTGGGCTTGACCAGGAGGCTTATATCTTCTAGTGTAACGGTTGCGTGTTTTTTCTCTTTTTTATAGGCCGAGAGTTTCTTTATTTCCCCTGATAACTGCCAAAGATTATTGCCAGTAAAATTTATAAGTTGCTCTAGGGCCTGGGAATCAATGCCTGTATTGTTCTTCTCAAATTCTTTTTTTACCCAATTACTCAGTTCTTGTCCCTTAAGAACTTTAAATTCCTGCGATTTCGCGTGTTTTTTAAGAAAATTAAATAATTTATCTTTCGGAGAAACTTCTCCCTCTTCATAAAATAAAATTATATCTTTTGAAGGTAGAAATTTTTTAAATTCTCCTAGGAAATTTATTCTAAAATTCTCATTCGATCCTGCGTTTTTCAAAATAAATAACTTATTTTCAGCGAACATCGAAGTGGACTGCGTATCTTTATGAAAATCTTCATAGCTATTTTGGGTAAAATCCAGATATTTTAAATTAAGCCCACTCTTATTCTTTTTTTCATAATAGTTAATAATTTCATTTAATTTCAGGCGCGATCTGTAATTATCTTTTCCGTAAAGAAAAATAATCATACTTTATAATAGCTTGTTCTATAATTTTTGGCACTTAGGGCAGAAATGGGCTGACCTTCCACCGATTTTCTTTCTTTCTATTTTAGTTCCGCAACGCGGGCATTTTTCGCCCTCCCTTCGATAGACCTTTCTAGCTTTATCGAAATATCCTTTTTTGCCTTCAAGATCTCTGAAATCAGAAAATGATTCTCCTCTTAATCTAACTGCTTTCCTTAGAACTTCTTTCATTGCTTTAAAGATTTTCCTTAATTCTTCTCGTTTTAATTTTGGAGTTTCTTTGAAGGGATGAATTTTAGCTTCCCACAATATTTCATCAGAATAAATATTCCCGATGCCAGAAATTACCGTTTGGTCCATTAGAACCTGTTTAATTTTACCTTTTTTTCTCTTCAAAATCTCAGCAAATCTTGAAAAAGTGAGAGATCTTTCTAGGGGATCTGGTCCCAAACTCTTTAATTCGATGGATTCTTCAACATCTCGGCTATTTGCCAGTTCAACTTTAGCAAATTTTCTTAAATCCGATAAGGCTAACTGTTTCCCATTATCTAGCCAGAAAATTAAATGTAGAAAGCGGTTTATAGGATCGGCTAGGGGACCAGGAATCAGTGGTTTCCATATTTTGTCTTGTTTCCCCCATTTCCCTAAGAGTAAATGACCGGTTAACTTTTGATGGATTAAAAGAGTTTTCCCGCTAGAAAGTATAAAAAGAATATTCTTGCCCTTTCTATTTATCTTTTCAATTCTTTTTCCTTTAAGCTCCTTTTCAAAAATATTAAAACTTTGCGGTCTTTTAATCATTTTCTTCCAATCTGTCCAAACATCAATAAAGGTCCTATTAAGGACCTTTTTATTTAAATCACGTACAATTGTCTCTACTTCTGGAAGTTCGGGCACTTTCTAAATAATAAACTATAAATTGTATAAAGTTTACAGTCTAAAACTTAATTTTTATTTGAGGATTTTTTTTATTTTCTCAATAATTTCCCCTGGTGTAAAATGGGCTTTAATCAAATAGTCTTTTGCCCCCAAATTTAACCCCCTTTCAACATCCTCTTTTTGGCCAAGATTAGAGAGAATAATTACTGGTATTGAAGATATTTCTTCGCTGTCTTTCATCCTTGATAAAACTTCGAAGCCGTCAATTCCCGGTAAAATTAAATCAAGCAAAATTAAATCTGGCTTCTCTTCCCTTATTTTTTTTATCCCCTCTTCTCCGTCAACCGCCTCAGAAATTTCATAATTTTCTTTTAAAAGCTTCTGAGCGATTAGTTCTCGCAAAAATTTATCGTCTTCAATAATTAAAATTGTTTTTGCCATAAAATTGCTTTAATTGTTACAAAGCTTAAAAGTAGTTTTTATCAGCAGGCTATTTCCCAATTTGTTTGACCACTTTATCTATTACTTCCCGAGGGTCAAATTCAGTCTTTATCAACCAGTCTTTAGCTCCTAATCTCTTGGCTCGATCTAATTCTACTGGCTGACCAGAATTAGAGATAACAATTACCGGAATTTTCTTTAACTTTTCATCTTTCGCCATTCCTTCCATCACCTCAAAGCCTCCCATCTTTGGCATGACGATATCAAGCAAGACAATATCGGGGCTGATTTCCCCCATTTTTTCTAGACCTTCCTCTCCGTCTTTAGCGACCGAGACATCATAGCCATCGGCCTTTAACTTTCTTTCTAGGAGATCAATCATTAATTGCTCATCTTCAATTAATAGAACCTTCTTTGCCATAATCTTCTAAAAATATGGTTCTTAGATTATACCCCTTTAATCAATATGATATAACCCATAAGATTCCTTATTTCTATTTTTATATTAACATAGCCTCCTAATTTACTCAACTTTTAAATTACCTAAGTCTTCTTCAAGGGAAGAACAAAATAGAAGGTTGCTCCTTTGTTTTCTTCGGAATTAAACCAAATTCTACCGTTATGTGCCTCGATAATATTTTTAGTTATGAAAAGTCCTAAGCCAGATCCTTCAGCTTCCATTCGGATAACGTTAGCCCCCCTGAAAAATTTAGAAAAAACTCTTTCTTGCTGTCCCTTGGGGATCCCTACTCCAGTATCTTTAACAGAAAGCTCTATTTCTTTTATACCACCTTTTAGAGAGATAGTCATCCGCCCTCCTGGGTTTGTATATCTAAGGGCATTCTCAATAAGATTTTGAATGGCTAACCCTATCTTTTCTTCATCTATTTGAATTTTGGGAAGCCTTATTCTTGGCTTTTGGAAATCAAGAGTAATTTTTTTTCTTTTAATTTCGTCTTTATAGATATTTATAGTTGATCTTACTAACTCTTCAACTTGAACAGGTACAAGTTTAAAAAGGTATCTTCCTTCTTCAATCCGAGCCACGTTTAAAAGGTCGTTAATCAAGCTGATCATCCTTTCATTAGATTGATAGGTCTTATTAAGAAAATCTTCCTGCTCTTTTGTAATCTTTCCTAAATCACCGTCTAGAATCATTCTTAAGGTCCATTTAATTGCAGAGAGCGGTGTTCTAAGTTGGTGAGCTGCCAAGGAAACAAATTCCGTCTTCATCCTTTCTATTAATTTTTCTCTACTAACGTCATGTAAGATAACCGATGCTCCTAATTTTTCCTTTTCGCGAAAAATAGGAAAAGTAGACACTTCTAAAATTAAATTCTCCCTGACCTCTAACTCTTCTCTAAAAATATTTTTGGGTTCATTATCATCTTTTTTAGTTGGATGATTTTTCATTAAAAGCTCGACTAATGATTTTAAACTTGGGAGTTTATCAAGTTCAGCTATCGGCTTACCAATTACTTCTACCTCTTTAAATTGAAAAAGGGTCTCAGCTTTTGGGTTAGTCAGAATTAAAATATTATTCTTGTCTAAAACCAAGATTCCGTCAACAAAATTAGTAATTATTGCCTGGGTCTTGCTTTTTTCTTCTTCGGCTTTTAATCTTGCCTCTTCAACATCCTCTAACATATTTATCAAAGCTCGCCTGGTATCTTCCAGTTCTTGAGTCCTTTTCTCTAATTCCTTTGTCCCTCCAGCATCTTTAGCTATTTTTTTTTCTTCATTTTCGTTTTTCATACTCACAATTAATTATAAATTCACTTTAGATGTCCCTCATGTGCTTTATACTCTTGTTTTTGCTCTAGCTCTGTTTTTAATCTTTGGATTTCTTCTTTTAGTTCTATCATTTTAAGTTCTCTTCCTACAGATAGCTTATCGAATTTTTCTAATTCAGCCACTCTCTCTTGGAGAGCTAATCTTGTCTCTTCAATGTCTTCCAGGATATTAAGGGTTGCCAGTCTCGTTTTTTCAACCTTTTGGCTAGTAATTTCTAGAGTTTTAATTTTTTCTCCTAATTCGGCAACGAGTTTCCTTGTTCCTCTTATGTCATGGGCGATTACTGCAGATCCAGTTAATTTTCCGTTTTTATCTTTGATTAAGCTGCTATTTAAACTCACCTGAATTTTCTCTCCGGATTCGCTCACATAATCTGTCTCATAATTTCTAATAATTTCTTCTTTTAATAATTCTTCAAAAGAAGGTTTTCCCTTGGTAAGAAAATTAATTGACTCGCCAATCAATTCCTCTTTCTTGTAACCTAAGAGTCCAAAGGTGGCCCTGTTAACAAAGGTTATCTTCCCTTCTAGATTAGTTAAAATTAAAGAGTCAGTTAGGACCATAATTACTGCCTCAGCAGCTAAGGCCGGAGTGACCATCATTAGGCCATATTTTGTAATGGCATAAACCGTACCTGTAGCCCAAACGATGGTAAGGATACTGGCTATAGAAGGCACAATATATATCTTTAATTCTGGTAAGAGCACGTTCGTGATTGAGCCTAGAATAAGAGCTATAATGCCCACAATAAGGATAATCTTTGCCTGGCTTTTCTCAGCGAAATCTTTCGTTTTTCTCATGAAGTCAAATACTAAATAGAATCCTGCCAGGATAAATGATAAATAATAGGCGTAATAGAGATATGGCCAGATTGATTTTGACCAGATAGTAGACCAGCCATAGGGAGTGGTGGCAATATCAACGAGCAGAAGCCCTTGCCACTGTTTATAAATAAAAATTAAGGGAAGAAGGAAAGATAGAAGATAGATAATCCAATATTTAAGTATCCTTTTCTTTTTGGTAAAGACAAGAATGAACCAGAGGGCAAAACTGGGAAAACTGCACCAACCTATGGAAAAGAAGAGGTTAGTTTTAAGGTAAATATTTGTTAATAGATCGCCGAAGCTCCACATCGCAAAGGACAAGCAAAGCAGGGCACAAACTCGATTAAGGAGGGACCTAGGGTCTTTAAAAAGTACGAAACCGGCTAACCATAAAAAAATTAAAGAAGCAATTAAAAAACCTAAAGAATATATAAACATTAGAGTGGTCATTTTATTTCTTTGAATAATTTCCAGGTGATCATCTTTATGCCTAGCAAATTTTTAATTTAAGAATGGTTTTATTCTTTTCTTGGTTGTCCCTTTAATCTTTCTATTTCCCCTTTGAGCTCTCTCATTTTTAATTCCCGACCAACAGCAAATTTGTGAAATTTTTCTAGCTCTGCGATTCTTCTTTTCAATTCTTTTGTTCTCTCTTCCACTTCTTTTTCTAACCCCTCTTGGAGTTTTTTAAGCTCTGAAATGTCAGAAAAAGCCAAATAATAACCAATCATATAATTTTTATTTCTTTGCCGAGCGCTTGCTGAGATATTAACAATCTTTTCCTGATTCTTTTTGGTCAAGACTTTACCTTCTTGATTAACGATTTTTTCTGTTTTCAAAACTTTTTTATAGATTTCTTGAACTTGATTTTTGACGACGAAAAGCTTTTCTATTCTTTCTCCAACTAACTCTGATAGAGACCATCCCAAAAATTCTTCAGCTGCCAGATTAGCATCAAGAATTACATGGAATGGGTTAATATAACAAGTAGGCAATGGTAAAAATTGCCAAAGGTCTTTTGTATAACTTTCTAAATCCTCAAGGTCTTCAGAAAGTTGCTGAATAATTATTTTTTGGGTATCCTTGGTTTTCATCTATTTCACCAAGTAACTTTGAATTTATGGGTTTTCGCGCCTTTAAAAACACACTCAATTTCCTGAACCTTTAACTTCTCTTTTGGTGCCACGTAAGAAACTACCTGCCAGAAATACCCTTCTAGAATGTGGCAAAAAATAGGGTGCCCCACAAAATCTCTTAGCACAAGAAAGGCTGAATGTTTTTTCTCATCAAGCTCTTCCGTCTTTAGTTCACCAACCGTATAATATTTTTGCCAAAAATTTCCTGCTTCCTTAAAACAACGCTTCAGGGATATAAAATATTTCATCATAATTCTGGCTATTAAAGAAATTCTTGCGCTGAATCGCCCGTTCTCTCGAAAAACATCCTCTGACCAATTGAAAATCTTCTGAGCCACTGCTAGGTATAGCATATTGACATTCAAAGGATACCACTGGAAACTCTTTATTTCTTTAAAATGAATTGGGTGGCCTGTTTTTTCCATCTCCTTCTCAAGGTTTTTTACTCCCGCTTCTCCTTTTTTTTCCAGAATAAACTGTAGATCTTCTCTAAGGGATGCGCCAATTACCTCTCCATTAATCCCCATTATTTTTTCTATTTCCTCTTTTGAAATTATTGCCATATTTTTAATTTATATAAATTAATTCGACCTTTTTTCACTTTCTTTTTTCAATCTTTCTATGTCTTTTTTAAGCTCCGCCATTTTTAATTCTCGGCCGATAGATATTTTTTGAAACTTTTCTAATTCCTTAATCTTTTTGCGTAATTCTGCTTCTTTTTCCTTGATATCAGTCAAGTCAATAAATGAGAAGAAATAACCTAGTATATCCCCTTCGTCATCTTTTCTGGCTTTGGCTGAGACATTAACCAGAATTTCTTTCCCTTCCTTCGTCAAAAGAGCCACTTCTTTACTGCTCACTATCCCTTTCTGATCAAGCACTTGAAATAATTCTTGTGAGTTCTTCAATATCTTTTTTAAAGATTCGCCAACAATCTCAATCCCTCTATAATTAGTAATATCTTCTAAGGTTTTGCTTGCGTTAAGAATATTAAACGCTGAATTTACAAAGCAAACTGGGATTGGTAAAAATAGCCATAAGTCGTCAATATACCCTTCTAGATCGCTTAAGTCTTCCATCAGTAAATCTTTATCCTCTCTAATAGGTTTTTTATTAGTTACTGCCATGTAAAAGTATATTCATGATAAGGATCGTTTTTAAAGACACACTTTGTTTCTTTACAAGTTGGCTGTTTAACAACGAACTGAAGAATTCTCTCGCAATACCCTTCGAGGTAAAGGCAAAAAAGAGGATGGAATTTGACATTTTTAAGGTGAATAACTAATTTTTTATTTTTTTCATCAAAGGTTATTACCTCTAAACTGCCAATGGTAAAATGTTCTTTCCAAAACTTCGGGATCTGTTTCACAAATTTTTCGAGGAAAGAAAAAATTTTAAAAAGAAATTTTACTATAAAGGAAAATTTAGGGGCGGTATTACCCATTTCCCTTATTTTTAAATCTGGCCAGTCAAAAGTATCTTTAATAACAAGAAGGGAAATTAATCTTAGGGAGATAGGATACCAATCAGTAGCCTTTACCTTCCCATAATCTACTTTATATCCTAAACCTTCCATCCTCTTCTCTAATTTTTTAAGCCCTTCCTCTCCTTTTTCTTCTAATACATATTTTGCATCTGTTTGGAAGACGACTCCTCTCGCCTTCCCCTCAATCTTCATTAAATTTTCTAATTCTCTTTTATTAATTTTTCCCATTTTAAAAAGAATTACATTCCTTACTTAAGATTATCTTTTTTTACTAAGAATCTCAAACCTTTTCCTTAGTTCTTTAATTTTTTCTTCTCGGCCTATGGTTACCTTTCTGAATCCCTCTAGTTCTGCAATCCTTTCCTCGAGCTCTTTGCTCTCCTTGATTAGCTCTTCTTTCCTGTTTCTTATTTTTCTTTCCAATCCTAATTTTTCATTTTCAAGCTCTGTTTTTCTGGTTTGAACTTTTTCTTCCAATAATTTTTTCTCATCTTCAAGAGCTAGACTTGTTTTCTGTAAAGCACCAATCCTTTTCGCAATTATTCGATAAAAATCGTAACATCCAACACTCAAAAAAAGGAGCGTGGTTAGATAAAGCATTGAGGCTGGAAATACAAAATTAAAATTCTGAGGAGTCATCTTTTGGCCGGCAAAAAGCTGGCCTGGTTTTAGAATTTGGAAGTATTGAAAGAAAACTAAACCAGAATAGAGCACAACAAGCCAGGCTATAACATAAAAAGCTTTATAATTAGGGAGGGCCATAAAAGATAAAACAATATAGAATGAATAAAGAATGTAAAGTAAAATCCCTAAAAAATTAATAATGACTGTGATCAAAAAAATATCCAATAATGCTAGAAAAAAAAGGGTATTGATAATTAGTTCTGCATTTATAAAGTATCTATTTACAAGAAAAGAGAGAATTAATGAGTAAATAATCATTAATAAAATCGTAATAAAAATAATTATGGGAAGAGGGGAAAATTTTGTGCTAACTAAAACGGCAAATAAAAGATAAAGAATTTTGATCAAAATTGCTCTTTTATTAAAAGCATTAAAATTTTCTAAGGCTTCTATGGTAGTTGTTAGAATATTATTCATTTTTTATTTTTAAAATTTGAGATTTTTTCTTTTAATCGGACCATTTCCAGCTCTCTTTCAATGGCTATAGCGTGAAATTTCTCAAGCTCTTCGACTCTTGCCTGGACGATTTTCTTTCTTTTCTCGAGTTCTTTTGTTTCTTTTCCAACCTCTTCTTCGAGTCTTCTCTTTTCTTTTTCCAGATTCTCTGTCCTTTCTTGGACCTCTATTGAAAGCCCCTCTTTAACTTCTTGAAGCTGCCTCTCTGCCATTTTAAGGTTTTTGATTTTATCGTCTAAAATATGGCGATAAATATTGCTGGCATAACTTAAGAAGAATATTATAGTTGCTGCGCCAAGGACTGTTGTAAAAACATAATAGAAATTCTGTATATTTTCTTCTGGAGAAAAGATATAAAAATTAGATACAACCTCAAAATATTCAACCCAAATAAGTGAGACAAGTGAAAAAAAAGATAGACCCACTACAAAAATAGCCTTATCTACCGGCAAGAACCAGAAAATATTGATTATGACAAGGCTATAGAAAAATGGTCCGATCCAGGTTAATCCTCCGAGAAAATAAATAATTATTGTTAGAGAGAGAACGTCAAGGCAAGTTCCTACAAAATAAAGGTCAACTATTAGCCCTGGGGATTCATCTTCAAACTTATTAAAGGCTAGCATTATAAAAAAGGTATATAGGATTATAAATAAAACCAGAAAAATTATTGTAGTTGGGAATCTTTCCTGGAAAAGAAATTTCATAAAAAATGATAAAAAAAGGAAACTTCCTACCATGGGAATCTTTAGGTCCATATCGGCCTTAATTCGCGGTAAGTAATCCCGCATTGTATTATTTTTGTTTCCCTCCATTTTTTTTCTTTAATCTATCTAGCTCTTTTTCTAAACTATTTATTTTTATTTCGCGGCCTGTAACCGCTTTTTGAAATTTTTCTAATTCTTTGACCCTCTTTCCTAATTCTTCGCCTTCTTTCTCAAGTTCTCTCCTCCTCTGAGAAACTTTTTTTTCTATGTCTTTCTTCTCTAGCTCAAGTTCGGTTTCTCTGGCTTTTATTCTTATTTCCAGCGAGTTTTTTTCTTCCTCAATGACGCCTTGGGTCTGCTTCAGAACAATTAGCCTTTTGGCCATCATTTTATGAAAACCGTAGCTAAAATAAGCTAAAAAACAAATGGTTATAATATAGTTAATTAGAGAGGCAAATACGTAATGAAAATTATTAAAAGTTTGCTGTTGCTCTAGTGGAAAAGGGGTAATATCTACATATTCGGGAATAATTTTTAGATACTGAAGGGCCACTATAAGTATGAATAGAAAAGCCATCCAAAAAGTGAGAATAGCAGCCTGAAGACGCGAGAAAATTATGAAACTTAGAATAATATAAAAAGTAAAGTATATATATGAATTAACTATCCCTAAGTAATACATAATTATTATCAAGAGTATTGCGTCTAAAGCTGTACCCAGAAAAAATAAATTAATAGCCGTTTTAAATTTCCAGGTGAACCATTTAAACCAGACTGCCAAGATCAATGATATTAAAATCATTAAAAAAACTACTGCAAAAATAATGTCTGGGATAGAATATATTTTGGATATGCGGAGGAGAATTATTAATATAAAGTAGCCTATTTTAATCGCAAAAATGCGGCTTAGGTAAGTATTGAATTTTTCAGTTTCTTCTTCAAGATACGGGGCGTTATTTCTCATAGACTGTTTTAAGCTTTTTTAAATTTCTTTATTCCCCGTTTTAATTCAACCATTTCTAATTCTCTGTTTACGGCAATATCATGAAGTCTTTCTAACTCTTTAACCTTTTCTTGAACGATCCTCTTCCTTTCTTCAAACTCTTTTGTTCTTTTCTTGATTTCCTCCTCTAGTCTCTTTTTTTCTTCCCCTGCTTCTTTTGTTCTTTTTAAAACTTCTATTTCAAAATTCCTTTTTACTCCCTCAAGGTTTTTTCTGGCCACCTTAAGCCCTTCGATTTGCCTAATTAATAAGGTATAAAAAGTATTACTAAAAGATCCGATTGCGAGCAATACTATTAAGGCCACGGTCGTTGTTGTAAAAGTATAATATGGATTTTTAAAGTTTAGTTCACTTGGATGAAAAACATAAAAAGCAGGTAAGATGCCTAAATATTCCAAAATTACCAAAGAGGCTAGGAAAATAATAGACGAAATAAGCAATATAAAAGCTAATTTTCGAGGGTAGAACCAAAAACCGTTAATAATGTTAAAACTATAAAAGATAGGGGCAATCCAGGTTATCCCCCCGACATAATAAATGATAACAGTCAGTAAGGCTGCCTCTGCAATATTATAGCCGAAATGAACTTTAACGACTATTAATGGTCTCTCTACGCCAAATTTCCGAAAAAAATACATTAGGGCGCTTCCTCCTAAAGCTATAATAATAATTAGCAAAAAAAGTTCCTTGGGGAAGGGAACGCCTAACACCGTCCTTAACAAGATAAGAAGGAGAAAAAATCCAGCAGCTAAAATAATCTTTCTGTCAATGTCGGTCTTAATCTGAGGAATTAGATCACTGGCTTCTAGATTAAAGTTGTCTGCCATAACTTTTCTAGCTTTATTTTAACAGAAATAAGGGAAAATATTAATTTTAGGGGAGTCTTTCAATCAAACTATAAAATTCTAGACCCTTTAATAATCGGACAGCCTTCTCTTTATCATATTTCCCCCATTGGCATTTTTTAAAATTAAAGTTTATTGGAACGTTCTTGTGGATAGTGGCAAGCATTTTACTAAAAAAGGCTTGGTCTTTATTCTCTTTGAGCAAAGATAAAATGCGGGGCGTTAGCTTCTTTTTTATCTCCTCACCAGTTTCTTTTTTTTGTTCTAGACACTCATATAAATATTCCAAGCTCTCGAATTCTTTTATCAGCTCAATTGCAGTTTTCTCACCTATGCCCGGCACCCCAGGAATATTATCGGATGGATCCCCTCTGAGAGCCTTAAAATCAGAGAGCTGCTCTGCCCCTAATCCTTGATATTTTTCCTTTACTAAATTTTCATCGTAAAGAACCGTATCTTTGACACCTTTTCTAAGAAAATAAACTTTTGTGTGAGAATTTACTAGCTGTAAAGTGTCTAAGTCGCCGCTTAAAATAATTGTTTCAATAGGAGGAAAAGCTTGTCTTTGGGGAGCGATTTTTGCAATTGTCCCAATAATATCATCTGCCTCAAACCCCTCCTTTTCAAAAATTGCGACATTAAATGCGCCTAAAATTTCTTTTGTTTTTGGTAATTGATTATAGAGTTCGTCTGGCGCCTTAGGTCGGTTGGCTTTATAGTCTCCGAATTTTTTATGACGGAAAGTAGGGGCAGGGAGGTCAAAACAAGCCGCTACAAAATCGGGCTGGAATTCCTTGATCGCTTTGAAAAAAACCAATAAAAAGCCGTAGACGGCATTAACTAATTCTCCTTTTTTAGTGGTTAAAGGGGGAAGAGCGTGGAAAGCGCGGTGGATTATGGCATTGCCGTCAATAACAATTAAGCGTTTAAACTCCTTTCCCTCAATGGGAACATTAAAAAGGGAATTCGTATTTTTTTCTTCCATGTTCTTCTTTTATTCTAGCACGAATTTAAAAACCCCGGCTGCAACCGGATTTGAATGGACAATCTTTATAAATAAAAAGCCCACTATTGTGAGTCATGGAAGATGCTTTTATCTCACGGTAGAGATTTTTCTCGATCTTTATAATCAGTCACTTATTGGCCTTACTATTATTCTCCTAGTGTTTTTATTAATAAATTCAAATTCTAATATTAAAGTTTTTTGGGGTAAGATTTTCTTAACCCGACCTGCCCATTCAATGGCAATGATGTTTTGTGGGCCAGAAATGATTTTTTTAAACCCAAGCTCTAAAATTTCTTTTGGTTTTAAAATTCGGTAACAATCTATGTGGTAGAGATATTTAAATTTCAGAGAGGAGAGTTTTTTAATTTTTTCATTTTTGCTTTGGGGAACAGAAAACTTTCTCATTAAAATAAAAGTAGGACTTAAGACTCTTTCTTTTATTTCCAGCCCTTTAGCAAATCCTTGCAAAAAAGTTGTTTTTCCTCCTCCTAAGCCTCCTTTAAGACCGATAACCAATGCCCTTTCTTTCGAAGGCATAATTCTCTTAATATTTTTTGCAAAAAACTCCCCGATTCTTCTTGTTTGGCTTGCTGAATACGTTAAATATTTCATATGTTGGGAACTTTATTGACTATTTTTTCTGACTGATATAGTCTGAAATAATTTATCTACTTCATTTTAACATTAAAGCGAAACAGGAAAAGTGTAAATTCTATGCCACAGTTTGAATCAAAAATTGCTGGTGAAATAAAAATTCCAGAGGATACCCTTGTTGATCTTCGAGGAAAAATAAAAAATATCGCCGCCTTTAGGATAGTGATCGAACGACTTTTAGGAGAAGAAACTACTGAATTAGCTGTAGCTTTGCTTAGTGGTGGAATTTTACTCGAAGCATCTGATTTACATATTGAGCCAGAAGTCGAGCAGAGTAAATTAAGAATTAGAGTTGATGGGATCTTGCAAGACGTTATGTTTTTCGACCAAAAGATTTACCAGAAACTCCTTTCTCGAATTAAGTTATTATCTGGTATTAAAATGAATATTGCTGACAAGCCACAAGATGGCAGATTCTCAATTATTTTACCGAACGCCGCAATTGAAATCAGGACTTCGACTTTACCTGCCGAATATGGTGAATCGATTGTCTTGAGGATTCTGAATCCAAAAAATCTTATCCAGATTGAAGATTTGGGGTTGAGAGAAGATCTATTGGAAATCTTTAAAAGAGAAATTGAGAAGCCGAACGGGATGATTATTGTTACCGGGCCTACCGGTTCTGGAAAAACTACTACTTTATATGCTTTTTTAAATAAGATTCAAAAGCCGGAAATTAAGATTATAACTATAGAAGATCCTATCGAGTATCATTTGGCAGGTATCTCTCAAACTCAGGTTGCGCCGGAAAAAGGTTATGATTTCGCTTCGGGGTTAAGATCTATCGTCAGACAAGACCCCGATGTTATTTTAGTAGGAGAGATCAGAGACTTAGAAACGGCTCAAATAGCTCTTCAGGCTGCCCTTACCGGTCATCTAGTTCTCACTACCTTGCACACAAATGACGCTGCGGGAACCATCGCTAGGCTTCAAGCCTTGGGAGAAAAACCAGTGAATATTGCACCAGCCATTAATGTGGCCATTGCTCAAAGGCTGGTAAGAAAAGTGTGCAAAAAATGCAGGAAACTAATCTTGGTACCGCCTGCTCTTTCGAAAAAAATAAAAGATATTTTAAAGGAATTGCCGGTAGGAGTAAAAGCACCTAATCTGACATCTTCTTTTAAAATTCCTCAGACTCAAGCTAAGGGATGCCAAGAATGCAATTTCACTGGCTACCGCGGTAGAGTTGGAATTTTTGAGGCTTTTTTAATTGACGATGAATTAGAGAAATTTATACTCACTGCTCCTTCTATCTCCAGCCTAAGAGAAAAGGCGGTTAAAAAAGGAATGATGACAATGCATCAAGACGGGGTAATAAAAGTTTTAGAAGGGATAACCACCTTGGAAGAAGTAGAAAGAGTTACCGGAGAATAAAAATCAGCTTCAAAATTGGGGGCACTTAAGTTATTGGAACTATAAGCTTAAAATTTTTCCGAGGAGTAGCCCAGCCTAAGCCAATCTACCCAAACTAAGAAAAATTCCTTGCCCCCAATTTTGAAGCTGAGAATACCCTTTATTATACTATTTTATTAAATCTCTGTCAAGCCCCGGGGAGATGTCATGATGGTAAAAAGACAATATTTTTTTGTTTTAATCCTGTCCTTCTCTCTTTTTTTTATTCCTTCATTAACAAAAGCGGTTGAAACCATTTTAATTGTAGAAGTCCAAATCGCTGGTGCTTCTTCCAATAATGATTTTATAAAAATCTATAATCCTACGAATAATGATTTAGACATTGGTAGCTTTAAATTGCGGAAAAAATCTTCTACTAGTAGCGAATCTTCAATAAGAGCTTTTCCGCAAGGCAGTAAAATTTTAGCCAATGGCTATTTCCTCTGGACAAATTCAGAGAATAATTTTGCCAATTCTTTATCGGCTGATGTTTCAAGTAAGGCAACTCTAGCCAAAAATAACAGCGTTGCAATTTTAAATTCTGAGGGGGTAATTTTAGATTCTTTGGCCTGGGGAGAAAGTTCTAATCCTTTTGTAGAAGAACAATCTTTCCCAGAAAATCCAGAGCCAAATCAGAGATTAACAAGAAAACAAGGTAATGGTATCTATCAGGATACAAATAATAACAATCAGGACTTTTATCTAAATCCGCCTTCACAACCTTCTTCACTACAGGAAGAAGGGCAGAAGGATCAAGAACCCTCAAGCCAAGAAAAGGCTAAGTCCCAAGTTTACGCACAGGGCATTATTATTAATGAACTTTTGCCTTCCCCTTTGGGTACCGACGAACAAGAAGAATGGATAGAATTATTTAATAAAAATAGCTTTGAGGTTGACCTTTCGGACTGGCAACTCCAAGATAAAATTGGGACAACAGCTAATTATATTATTCCCGAGGGAATAAAAATTTCTCCCCAGGGTTTTTTAATTTTTCAACGTCCTGCAACTAAAATTGTTTTGAATAATGATGGAGATAGTGTCTCTCTTTTGCAGCCCGATGGGGCCCTAGTTGAAACTGTAGGGTATGAAAATGCGCCTGAGGGGCAATCTTTTGCTCGCCAAGCTTCGGAATGGTCTTGGACAACAACCATAACTCCGGGCAAAGTTAATATTATAACGAAAATTGAAAGAGAAGCAAAAAAAGAAATAGTTGAGAAAACAGAAGAAAAACCTGGAGAGACCGAAGGATCGTCAACGGCTATTTATCCTTCGGGTATTTTTATAAATGAGATTTTGCCCTCCCCTACCGGGCCTGACGAGCAAGAAGAATGGATTGAGATTTTTAATTCTAATAATTCTGAAGGAGATATCTCGGGCTGGCAGATTTCGGACACGGATGGAAAAACAAAAAATTATGTTTTTCCGGAAGAGACGAAGATTACCTCCCAAGGGTTTTTGGTCCTAAAGCGGCTGGAAACAAAAATCGTTCTTAACAATGATGCCGATGGGTTGAAATTAGTTAATCCCAATGGCAATATCGTTGATCAAGTTAGTTACGAAAAAGCGCCAACTGGCCAATCCTACAACCGAACTGCCTCTGGATGGGCTTGGAGTGAAAATCTCACGCCCGGGGCCCAAAACGTTGTTCCTCAAGGACCAGAAGAGGAAGAAGAAAAAGAAGAGACTAGTGAAGTCTCAGAAAAGGGGTTAGCTACCATCGGCCAAAATTTCCCTAAAATTCCTCAATTTGCATTGATATCTTTAATCGCTTTACTCATTGCGGTTTTCTTTAGTATTGCGATTTTAGTTCTTAAAAAAATTTTAAGCGGGGCTGATCTCTAAAAAACAGAGTGCAGGCAAAAAGCTTTGTTCCTCTTGTGTCTATAATAAAATTAGAATAAAATTAACTTGATATGTCGGGACATTCTCATTGGCATTCAATTAAATATCAAAAGGGGGCAGCCGATGCTAAGAAAAGCAAGGCTTTTTCCAGAGTAACAAGGCAAATTACTGTCGCCGCCAGAGAAGGTGGTGGGGATCCCGCAACTAATTCTAAACTGCGTCTAGCGATTGAACAAGCAAAGTTTTTAAATATGCCTTCAGAAAACATTGAAAGAGCAATTAAAAGAGGGGCGGGCGAAATGGAGGGAGCTAAATTGGAAACGGTTACTTTTGAAGCTTATGGCCCGGGCGGTATTGCAATTATTATTGAGGGGATTACTGATAATAAAAATCGTGCTCTTGGCGAGATTAAACAAATTTTAAATCAATATGAAGGCAAATTAGCCGATGGTGGGTCGGTAAAATGGCTTTTTGAAAGAAAGGGGGTTATCACAGTGGATTGTGGACTCTCAGCAATAAATGAAGAAGATTCAGAGTTGAAACTTATTGAAGCTGGGGCTGAAGATATTTTCTGGCATAACAACACTCTAGATATTTATACAAAGATTGGAGACTTGGAAGGCGTTAAGAAAAATCTTGAAGGCCAGAATGTCAAGATTGAAAGTGCCTCTTTGGACTGGGTGGCTAAAGAGCAAATTAGCGTTAGCGAAAAAGAAAAAGAAGTAGCTCAAAAATTGTTTGAAGTTTTGGATGAGTCAGAAAGCGTCCAGGAAATTTATTCAAATCTAAAAGAGTAATATGATAATTTTAGGAATTGATCCCGGTACTGCCACAACAGGGTACGGAGTAATAAGGAAAATTGGCAGCCAAAAGACAAAAAATAGAAAGATCTTGAAATGTATAGAATATGGCTGTATTAAAACCGATCCTAGGTTGGCAGCCAGCGAAAGGCTTAAAAAAATACATAAAAAGCTTACTGAACTAATAATACGACACCAGCCTTCAATTCTGGCCGTAGAATCTCTCTATTTTTTTAAAAACTTAAAGACGGCGATCCCGGTTAGTCAGGCTAAGGGAGTAATTTTATTGGCTGCTGCCCAGAAAAAAATACCGGTTGTGGAGTTTACACCCCTTCAGGCGAAGATGGTGGTTACAGGATATGGAAGAGCAGAAAAAAAACAGGTTCAGAAAAAGATTAAAAATTTGCTTAAATTAAAGGAGTTGCCCCGCCCAGACGACGCAGCCGACGCTTTAGCAATAGCCCTTTGCTATACAATTCTTAAAAAACGTTAATCCTACAAAGGGTATCATATTATGGGGGGCTCAAGGACTTGACAGGGTTTTTGACCACCCTATAATATCTGAAAGGCCAAAGGTCGAAAAAAAATAAAATAATTTTCGATAACTATGTTTAGCGAAGAAAAAGATTTAAAATCCTTCTTTGATCAGGAAGAGGAAGGAGTCCCAGAAGAAGGGGGAGGAGAAGAGCCCGAAGGAGCAGAAGAAGAAACCGAAGAAGAACTTGAATAAAATAAGCCCTTGCTGACGCAGGGGCTTTTAATTTTTTCTGACTTTAAAGAGATGCTAACCCAGTTGTCAATCCAGTAATTTTAGATTAAAATAATCCATATGAGCCAGCAAAAACACTATCGCCAGGTTTTCCAGAAGAGAAGTAAGGCACATTTTTTTTTAAAACCGCTTAAATTTTTAATCCTGACATTTTTATTAGTGTCTAGCTTTTTTTTATTTCTTCTCGCCCTTATTTTTATTTTTTACGCTAAAGATCTCCCCCGGCCAGAGAAATTTGTAGACAAACCTTTTACTGAATCGACTAAAATTTATGACCGCTCTGGAAAAACTATTTTATACGAGTTTTATGGAGAAGAGAAAAGGATGGTTATTCCTTTAGACCAAATCCCCGACAATTTGAAAAAAGCAGTAATCGTAGCTGAAGATGCTAATTTTTATCACCATTTCGGAATTGATTTTAGGGGAATCGGACGGGCTCTCTTAGCTGATCTAAAACTAAGGGAGCCGGTTCAAGGAGGATCAACGATCTCACAACAACTTATCAGGTCTTCTTTTTTGACGCAAGAAAAAACCTTGAAAAGGAAGGTTAGAGAAATCATTCTTACTCTAGAACTGGAAAGACGTTATCCGAAAGACCAAATCCTAGAATGGTATTTAAACCAGATCCCCTTCGGCTCAAACGCTTATGGAGTAGAGACAGCTAGCGAGATTTACCTGCAAAAGTCAGTCACGGAAGTTTCTTTAGCTGAAGCTGCTACTCTAGCAGCGATTATTCGCTCTCCAACTTATCTCTCCCCATACGGCGAACATAGAGCTGAATTATTAGCCAGAAAAGACTATATTTTAGACAGGATGGCTAAGGAAGGATACTTAAGTCAAGGAGAAGCTGATGCGGCAAAAAAAGAAGAGATTAAGTTTTCTCAGCTTTCCCAGCCAATCAAAGCTCCTCATTTTGTTATGTACGTCAGAGACTATCTGATCCAAAAATATGGTGAAAGTTACCTAAGAGAAAAAGGACTTAAAATTTACACTTCTTTAGATTGGGCTCTCCAACAAATGGCAGAAAAAGTTGTAAAAGAAGGAGCAGAGAGAAATCAGGCTTATCGGGCTTATAATGCGTCATTGGTAGCAATCGACCCGAGAACAGGAGAAATTTTAGCAATGGTCGGTTCGAAAGATTTTTTTGGAGACCCTCTTCCCAAAGGATGTTCGCCAGGAGAAAATTGTTTTTTTGACCCTCAATTCAATGCGGCTGTAGGACAGGGAAGACAGCCGGGCTCTGCATTCAAACCCTTTGTTTATGCAACAGCTTTCGAAAAAGGATACAACGATAAGACAATTGTCGTAGATGAGCCTACCTGCTGGCAAAACTGGTGCCCTCAAAATTACGACCTAACTTTCCGCGGCCCGGTTACTCTTAGAGCTGCTTTGGCCCAGTCTTTAAACGTCCCTTCGGTTAAGGTTCTAGATTCTCTAGCAGGATATAATGACAGTATAAAAACAGCTCAAGAATGTGGCATCACAACTTTAACCGACCCTTCTGCTTACGGCCTGTCAATAGTTCTAGGAGGAGCTGAAGTTAAGCTCCTAGATATGGTCTCTGGCTATGGAGTATTTGCGACTGGAGGGGTAAGAAGTCCGGCAATAAGCATTCTTAAGATTGTTGATAACCAGGGGAAAATTATTGAAGAAAGTACAATTTCACCGAAAAGAGTCGTGAATGAAGAGGTAGCTAATTTGATCACTGATATTCTTTCTGATAATAATGCACGAGCCCCTATTTTTGGTTATAATTCACCACTATATTTTGAGAATATTAAAGTAGCAGCTAAGACTGGGACTACTCAAAGCTATAAAGATGGGTGGATTCTCGGATATACCCCCTCTTTGGTTGCTGGAGTTTGGGCCGGTAACAATAATGGGACACCAATGCAAAAAGAGCCCGGCGTTGTCGTCGCAGCTCCTATCTGGCGCTCTTTTATGGAAAAAGCTCTTTTTAGAAATTAGAAGAGAGAAGTCTTTTTATGTGCCTTTGATAGGCATCACTACGTATAAATAGCTAGAATCCCCTACAGGTTTAAGAAGAGCAGGCCCATCTTCGCTAGAAAGCTCAAAGATTATCTCTGGGCTTCTTATTTGGTTCAGCCCGTCAGCTAAGAAACGCCAATTAAAAGAAATCTCCATCTTCTCACCCTTTGCCTTGCAAGAAAGAGAAGATTGGTTTTGCCCTAATTCTTGGCTTTGTGCGGAGATTCCGAGGCTCTCTTTTTTAGGATCTATTTTTATTTTTATCTCGTTAACTTTGCCACTAAAAAGACCTGCTGTTCTTAGCTGATTTAGAAATTCCCCCCGTGATATAATTACTTGTGTTTTATAGCTTTTAGGGATAATCGTTTGATAGTCCGGATATTCTCCCTCTATCAACCGCGAGATTATCTGAAGTTGGGGATGAGGAACTTCTTCTAAAGGATACTCGAAAAGAATTTGATTTGGAGAGAAATAGACAGTAAGTTTTTCTGTTTTGTCTGAAAGAGTGCTGATCAATTCTCTAACAGCCTTCTGAGGAACGATTAAAGAATATTCTTTAGGAGCTTCTTTTTCTAAAAGCAGAGTTTTTTCAGCTAGTCTAAAACTATCGGTAGCCGTCATTTTCAAAACATTTTTTTGGAAGTTCAAGAAAATTCCGGAAATTTCAGGCCTAACAGGAGTAGACGCAGTAAAATCAGCTATCTGGCTAAGGCCTTCGATAAACGGAACGCAGTTTACTTGGAGAAAATCTCCGTTTTTTACTTTAGGCAGAATGGGAAAATCCTCGGGATCAAAAGTTTTAAGTTGAGTTTCATAATTTTCCCCTTCGATAATTAAAAATTTATCTTTTAAGAGTAGAGTTATTGTTTCGTGAGGAAATAGATTTATCAAATTAGAAAGAAAACGAGCAGGAACTACTACACTTCCTTCTTTTTCAATCTTGGCCAGGATCCAAAAATTTATAGCCAATTCTAAGTCGGTAGCGGTTAGATTCAAATAATTTTTTTGAGTTGTTATTAAAATATTATTTAAAATTGGTAAAGTTAAATTACGACCTATTATTCTTTCTATAATATTTAAACCCTTTTTTAAGTTTTCTTTTAAAATAAATATTTTCATAATGTTATTGTAGTAGTTAAGGGGGAAATTCCAAAAATATATTTATTTTCTGAGGATAATTACAGGGTAAAGAGAGGAAAAGATTCTTAAAACTAAAGGAGAAAAATTTTCCCCTAAAAATTGTGGCTTAGATCCCATAAATGCGCTGCCTTAAAAGATCAACTTCTTCTTTCAGATTTTCGTCTTTTAAAATTTCATTCATTATCTTTTTGTATCCATGGATGACTGTAGTATGGTCCTTTCCACCGATCTTTTTCCCAATAAAAGGGTAAGAGCATTTTAGCTCTGTTCTTAAAAGATAAATAGCTATATGCCTTGGCTTAATAATTTCTTTTTTCCTTGAGCAGGCCAGTAAATCTCTCTCTTTTAAATCGTAAAATTCGGCAACCGTCTGTAGTATTTTCTTTAAATTTGTGACCTTAGAGGGAGAAGAAAGAGTTTTTTTCAGCAAAGCTTTTGCTATTTCCAAATCTGGAGGTTGAGTATTAATTCTTTGGTAGGCGATTAGACGGTTGAGGGCTCCCTCCAATTCTCTGATATTCCTTTGGATGCTTGAAGCTATATAGTTTAAGACTTCTTCTGGCAATTCTATTTTTCTTTCCTGGCTTTTAACCTTTAAAATAGCCATTCTAGTTTCGAAATCAGGTAGACTAATATCAGCGATCATCCCTCCTTCAAAACGAGAACGAAGCCTTTCTTCTAGGGCAGGGATAGCTTTTGGTGGTCTATCAGAGGAAAGGATAATTTGCTTATTTTTTTCATAGAGAGCATTAAAAGTATGAAAAAACTCTTCCTGAGTTTTTTCTTTACCGGCTAAAAACTGGACATCATCAAGAATTAAAACGTCAAGCCGCCTATATTTTTCTTTTAAATTTTCGATATTGTGGTTACGAATAGAAGAAACAACCTCGGAAGTAAATTTTTCGGCGGGTATATACTTTATTTTTTTGGATGAGAAATTTTTAACTACATCATTACCGATTGCCTGTAAAAGATGAGTTTTTCCTAATCCTACACCGCCGTAAACGAAAAAAGGGTTATAAACTAATCCCGGCTCCCGGGAGACAGCGATAGCTGCAGCTTGAGGTAGCTCGTTGAAGGAACCGACAATAAAATTTGAAAAGGTATAGCGGGGGTTTAAATTCGTTCCTTTGTCTATATTAAATTCTGGGAGTTCCAACTGGTCGGTCTCTAAAAGAGGGGAAATTTTTTCTTGAACCCCTATTTTTAACCCTGCCTTTTCAACGACATATTTGACCTCCTTGACCTCTTCGTCAAGGCCATGGAGAGCCTTTAAAATTATTTTGTTATATTTATTTTCCAGCCATTCCCTGGAAAAAGAATTTGGCACAGAAATCCAAACCGTACCCTCTTTTTTGGAGATTACACCAGTATTCTTAAGCCAAGTAGCAAAGTTAGCTGGTGAAATATTAAATTGGATCTGGGCCAATACCGCTTCCCAGAGCTCTTCTTTATTCATAGGAATTTATCCCTTAATTATGCATGATATGATACGAGGCGGAAATGTCAACCAGAATAAAATAAACCAAATTACTAAGATATGTTCAAAATCTGTGGGAAATTTGGGTATTTCTCGGAAAAGACATCTTCCTGCCTTGGTTGACCGGAAGAAAAAAATTTGTTAGATTAATAAAGTCTACGTCTCAGAAGAAATAAATTATTTTTTTAAAAATGTCTATTACTTATCAGCCCAAAAAAAGAAAAAGAAGCCGTAGCCATGGGTTCAGAAAAAGGAAAAGAACGAAAGGAGGTAAAAAAATATTAGCAAGAAGGCGGCAGAAAAAAAGATGGAAACTGACTGTCTAATTTCGTTATAGAAAAATTATTTTAACTCGTATTCTATAAATACTTACGTGCTACCCAAAAAGAACCGGCTAAAAAAAAAGAAAGATTTTGGAAACATTTTTAAAAGAGGGAAAAGCGCCAAAGAAGATTTTTTGTCTTTTAAATGGATACCAAACGGTTTAAAAATTTCACGTTTTGGTTTTATTGTCAGCCAGAAAATTTCTAAGAAAGCAACAGTTCGTAACAAAATTAAACGAAGACTTAGAGAAATATTAAAACTAAACCTCCCTCGTCTCAAAAAAGGAATTGACGGAATTTTTATTGCCTGGCCTGGTTTAGAAGAAAGAAGTTTTTATGATATGGAAACATCAATAAAAAACATTTTTATCAAAACAAAGATTTTAAAAATTACAGATTAGTTTTTAAAAATAGAAAGATGCTTAAAGAAATTTTTTTATTTTTATTAAAAATATACCAAGTATCTATTTCGCCTCTTTTAGGAAAAAGATGTCGTTTTTATCCAAGTTGCTCTGAATACTACCAGCTGGCAATTGAGAAATATGGACTAGGGCAAGGATCCCTTCTGTTTTTTAAAAGGGTAGTTAAGTGTTATCCTTGGCACAGAGGAGGCATAGATTTTCCCTAAGTGGATTGTAAAATTTTAATAATATTTTAAAACAATGGATTTACTAACAGTTTCTAAAAGTCTTTTAGTCAGTTCTTTTAACTTATTTTTGTATAACCCATTATTAAATATCCTTCTTTTGCTATATAGATATTTGCCAGGACATGATTTCGGGATCACTGTTATTGTATTAACGATTCTCATACGGATAATATTATACCCGCTAGGAAATCAAGCCATTAGATCTCAAAAGGTTCTTCAGGAGCTTCAGCCAAAACTTCAAGAAATCCAAGGAAAATATAAAAATGACCGAGAGAAGCAGGCTAAGGCGACAATGGAACTTTATAAAAAAGAGAAGATCAATCCCTTTTCAGGATGTTTGCCTATTATAATCCAGCTCCCGATTTTGGTTGCGCTCTATCGCGTTTTCTGGAGAGGGCTTCAGCCAGGAGCACAGACTTCCCTTTATAGTTTTGTCCCCCATGCTGGGCAAATTAACCCGATGTTTCTGGGAATAATAAATTTGTCTCAGCCTTCTCCCTTGCTAGCAGTTTTCGCTGGCATATCTCAATTCATCCAATCAAAAATGGTAAGTCCGCAAGTTAAAAACTCTCAGAGGAAAAATTCTGATTTTTCTGAAATGATGCAAAAGCAGATGCTCTATTTCTTCCCGGTTTTCACGATTTTAATCCTTTGGCGATTCCCTGCGGCCCTTGCCATTTATTGGATAGTGACAACAGTCTTTTCAATTTTCCAGCAATATTTAATTTTTAAACCTCGTGCCAAAGCCTGATTTAGCAAAGTCCCAAAATATGCCCTTGAACAAAAATATATTAAGCGAAATAAGGGAAATAGTTAATGAGTTTTTTCAGAGAGTCGGTTTTGAAGGTGAAACCGAAATAAAAAATCTCCAAGAGAATATAATTTCTATAAATCTGAAAATGTCTGAGCCCAAAATATTAATAGGAGAAAAAGGCAGAACACTGGCTGGAATTCAACATCTTTTGCGAGCAATTGTCGCAAGAAAAATCAAAGAGCCCGTTTTTGTTGACCTTGACATCTCAGATTATAAAAAGAAAAAATATCAATATCTGAAAGAACTGGCGAAATCTTTGGCAGATGAGGTATCCTTAACAAAAAAAGAAAAAGTTTTATTTCCTATGCCGGCTTCGGAGAGAAGGATAGTCCATTTAGAATTAGCGGCCAGATCGGATGTCACGACCGAAAGCATTGGGAAGGATCCTGAAAGAAAAATAGTCATCAGGCCTTATCCATAGCGAAAATAGATTAAAGAATGATTTTAACGAAAACACCGTGTTGCATGCAACACGGTGTTTATCAATTTGGACGAAGAAAAAAACAAATTAGTCTTTTGCAACGGGGATAACTAACATATATTTTGCTTGATCATCTCCGATATTATTATCTTTCAGTCTTAGATCACCAGGCGGCTTAAAAACTTCGCAGCGGCCATCCTGACGGAATAAAAGAGCAATATAGGTTCCGTCAACCTTTATCGAGGAAGCTTTTTGGCTAGCTAAGACACTGCATCTTGTGGAATCTATCCATAGAGGCTGATTATCAGAGAGAGGAAAGTGACATTCTTCTAATGGGAGGTCCTTTCCTCCTTCTTCTTCGTTGAAATCATAATTGTTATAAAGAGTTACTCCGTCACCCGAAGGTGTTGCCCGAAGTAGTTGCTTAAAAAGGGTAATTGATGAGGCTTTATCCCAAACTTTTTGTTGGCAATAAGGGCCGGTTCCAGAATTAATACAGGGCTTATCCTGCGGTCCGTTCATCAATGCTGGATCTGTCATATCAGGATGGTCAGTGAAAAAAACCGTACAATCTCCCTCAAAATTACTATTTTCGTGGAGAATAGCCCCAAATTTAGAGACAGTTGGGTCTCCCATTCCTCCACAATTTGGTGGGCATAAGCAGTGGGAGTCATTGCACATTTTTTCAACCTCTTTTGGATCACTGCTTTTACAGCCAGGTGGCCCATCAGTTCCGGCGATACAGAACGCCTTTGTAAAAGATAAAATTTTCAAAGATTTTGCTTTGTCGTGGAAATCTCCGAAATCGCCAGAGTCTGCTGTATAAAGCCGTGGCGAAGGAGGAGTTTCAAAATTTGTTTTTTCAAAAAGATAAACGCCGGGCGTTTTCCAATACAAAATAATGGATTGTCCTCCGCTTACGCTTGCACAATCTCCCGCCTTATGAGTTTTTGAAATAAAAGAAGGGCTATCTTCTGGTTTGAAGTTTTCTTGGGAGTAAATATAGACCTCCATTTCGTCTCCAGAATTGTAAAAATAAATTGACTGGGTCTTATCATTAAAATCTTCAAGAGAGGAAAGGCTTCTCCTCACGCGTAGGAAATCTTTACCTTCCTCTCCTTGCGGGTTGGCACCTCCTGGGCAAGAAGCTCCAGCATATAAGATTACTCCTTGTTGAAATTGTTCCGGAGTTATCTTTAAATTAACCAATTGAGGATTAATAGTTGTTAAAATTATAAAGGAAGCGAGCAAAATTATCAATCCCAAGAGCCCAGCCGTAATCTGGTCCCTTCCATTTCTCATAGCCGTAGGGTCCCCGGCAGAAGTTAAGTAACGGAAACCTCCGTAAACTAAAGAGGCAAAGGCAATTAGGCCAGCAATTATAATTGCGAGGTTAAAAAGATATTTGATATATTCCGGGAAGGCAGTTTTTACCGTGGTTGGAGTTTGGGCTCCGCTGACCTGAGGATATTCTAGTTCTGTCTTTTGAGCAAAAATAAAACCACTGAAAATAAAAAGCAGAAAACTAGCTAAAAATAATATTAAAAATATTTTTTTAAAGTTAACCATATTTATTTATAATAACAACAAATAAAATTCTTAAGATTATTACACTTTGTTTTTGCTGACGGTAAGGCCCTTTCATATAAAGCTTCTTTGCAAGTGTAAAGCGTTTGTGCTTCTTTAGCTTGGGCCTCGGTTAACTCCCCGGCTGGAGTTACGCATTTTGGTAACTCTGCTCTGACCACCACTAGTTTAGCGATAATTCCTGGCCTTTTATCAATCTCAGCGTATATTGCATTTTTGCTGGCTACAATTTGAGAATAAGCGTTTTCAATTTGAGTTAAAGCATTTGAAATTTCTCCAGTAGGGCAAGCTGAGCCCGAACAGGGTTTAACGTCACACGTGTGGACGGCAGTTGAACAAGTTCCCCAACAGGCTGCTCCTGCCGCAGGATTTGCGGAGTCAACAAAACCACAAGTTGAGCCTGCAGGGCATACATTGCCACAGACGCCGCAGTTATTATTATCTGTCCAAGGGTTAATATGGTTAGCCCCGCAGCATATCAACCCCCAACAAGCAACGTTACAAGGATAACATCCATCACTATTAGGAGAACAGTTCCAAGGGGCACATGCTACGAGAGGGCCTCCGAAAGGCCCCGCTACCATACAGGGGGAATCAACGGTTGTAGTTCCGGAATCGCAGCCAGTATCACAGTTTTCTGCTTTGCACTGGTCAGCAAGGGCCAATAATTTATTAGCCTCATCAATTTCAGCCGAAGAGGAAACAATCATTTTCTGAGACTCATTTATTATAGTATGGCCCACAGCCAGAGTCTCATCGATTGCTTCACCAATAGGGATTTCATCTCCGTCACAGACCAAAACAACTTGTTCTTCTTGGGCTTTTGCTTCCCTCCTTTGATTATAAATTATAAATAAGAAAATTAAAGGCACAATTAAAAACAATAAGCCGGTCGTAACAAGAATTTTTCTGTTTATTTTTTTCATAGAACCTCTAAATAAATTAAGGACAAGGAGAAGGAGGCGCGGCATCAATGCAAGGGATATGAAGATCGGCCGGGTTTTGAACTTTGCCATCAACCCAGAACCCAAAATGAAGGTGGGCCCCTGTAGATTCGCCTGTGTTATCAGTGAACCCTAAAAGCTCTCCTTTTTCTACTGTAGCGCCGGGAGTGACAATATCACTTCTGTTTAAAAGGTGGCAATAGACAAAAATTCCATAATTAGTGGCTAAGTTTATACCAATACCACAAGCTTTATCAAATGTCGGATTAACAGTCCCATTATCAACCGCGTAAACTGGCTGTCCCGTAAATCCGCTACAGCTCCCAAGATCTATTCCTTTATGGCCAAAATAACAATAAAAATCACAGTTAATATTAAAAGTTCCTGGCCAAAGAGGACAGGCCAACCCTGATCCAACCGGCTGGGATAAAACACAATTTCCCGAAGGGTAGCCAGGAGTGTCGGGAGCTATCATCTGGGTGTAAAATTTATAAAGATTTGGGAAAAAGTTTGGGTTATTTGATAAGGTGCATCCCGGAGATCCGCCAGAATAACATTTCATAAAAGCACAAAATCCAGTATTGTCTGCCTGGCATTCCCCTCCGCAATTTCGAGCAATTTCGCTTTGAAAGCAATTTAATTGGCCGACAATATCGCTTCCGTATTTAGCAACTAATTCACCAGTGCTGCCTACACATCCCAAGGCTGCTCCTTTCCAGGAAAAGCCGCTTTCCTCTCCCCATAAAGACAGCATAAAAACAGGATTCCAATTATTAGCTTTGGCCCATGTAATTACATAATCCCAGCAACCGGAACTTCCTAGGTCGCCTGTGCAGGTTTCTTTTATTTTTGCCAAAGGAATCATATTAGAATAATAATTTTTAGCAGCGTCATTTCCGCCCAGGCCGGTTACAACAACACTTGTATCATTATTAATAGGTATTTCGCACCCTTTGCAATCAGCCAAAGCAGGAGGCCCAAAATCTGGCGGCAACAATGCATCCTCGGGCAAATCTTCAATGTCAATATAGAAATTAGCTGGATCCTGTCCTCCTTGAACAACCTGGCCGTATGCATAAAAAGGGGAAACCTTTACTTCGCCACCAGCTGTAATTAGCGTCTGCTTAATCTCTAGAAAGTTATCATAATTCATTGGGAAAATCGCCTCATCAAATAAAGAAACTGCCCGGTCAAGTTTTGCCACCTCTTTTTTAAATTCACTAAGGTAAGGTTCTCCACCCTTTATCCAGTCTTCAAGGGTTTTTATTGCCAAAGCTAGATCATCCTTTTTTGATTTGATAGCTACACTGTCACAAGGGGCGCCCTGACAGCTGGTTGCAAGACAGGGTTGTCCCACAGTACAAGTTGATGCGTTTGGTTGAGTTCTGCTGCAGCTACATTTGTTAAGTTCATCTACCAACGCCTCTGATTTCGTTTTTACTTCGTAAGAAAGACTCCTAGTTTTTTCAGTTATAACTTTAATATCGTCAAGCCGTGTCTGCTCTAAAACATATTTCTCAATTAAGGCTCCAAAAGGAATTTCTAGGGCGGTAGAAATAATAGGGCCTGGCCCTATTCTGCAATCCTGGGCACAGTTATCAGAAGTTTCCCCTTCTTCGCATATATTATTGCCGCACCTTATAGGGGCCTTTGTGACTCCTACCTTCGTTAAATTAAAAACAGTTAATTGCGGGTTTATAGTAGTTAAAAGTAGATATGAACTTAAAATAATAATCAAACCAATAACGCCCGCAGCAATTTGGCTGCGGGCGTCAGCCATTACTACAGGATCTCCTACGGATATTAAATAGCGAAAACCTCCGTAGACTAAAGAAGCAAAAGCAATTAGGCCGGAAATAATAATTGAAAAGTAATAGAGATATCTTACGTACTCTGGCAAAAGGGGTTTTTCAGAAAGGCCTATGATCCCTGGGATAGTAGGATATTTAATTTCTAATCCTTGGGCTTGAGTAAAAATGAAAAATAAGAAAAATAAAAAAAGAAAGGCAGAAAAAAACAATTTATGCTTTTTTATCTTAGTAATCATTGTTTAAGTTCAAAATAGACAAGCAGGGTCCATAAGGGGAGCATTCCTACAATTGGAATAAATTCTAAAATTATCATTACGGGCCTCAGCCATCTTAATCTTCTTGCCCATTTACTTAATCTTGCTGCAGCTCCTTTAGTAACAGCTAATTGTTGGGAATGAAAATAAATCCAGACCCCGATTGTAAGAATGGCAACGATATCCAAAATGAAAAGACTTCCAATGAGAAAGTCGAGTACGTCTATAATAACGGCAATGGGGAGCATTATTACTCCTTCTGGGCTGATAACCGCACCTATACTTGAGAAATCCAGCACGCTTTCCTCTGTCCTCTCTGTAGTTTCTTCTGCCATCTCTGTGGTTTCTTCTTGTACGGTTGGCCTTTCTTCAGTTGGCTTTTCTGGCATTGCCATTATTTTGTTCCGCCGGCCAACTCTTCTTTGGCCCGCTTTATTCGTAGAACTTCTTCAGGCGCCGTAGTAATCAATTGATCTTCGCCGTAAGAAGCGACAACTTTCATCGCCACATGTTTTTGTCCGGCAAAAAATAATCCCTCGCCTACGGCAGCCTCCAATAATAAGTATTTTTCTTCTTCAGTAACATTAAAAGTTTTTTGGACGGCATCAATGGTAGCCGGGCTTTGCTTCATTAAGATTTGCAAAGAGGAATTAGCCACAATTGGCTGCCCATATTCCGATTTCATAAAATCTGAAACGTCTTGGGTGATAGTTGTTATCCCTAGCCAATATTTTCTAGCTCTTTTCGCTGTGCCAAAGAGGAAAGAGGCGCCGTCAACTGTTTGCATTAGCCACCAGGCTTCATCAACAACTAAGATTCTTTTTTTGAGCTTGAATCTCACTGCATTCCAGATATATCTTAAAATCATAAACATTGCCATTGGCTTTAATTCTTCCTCCATATCCCGGATGCCAAAACCGACAAATTGGCTTTCCATTTTTACATTGGTTGGCTGATTAAAAAAACTTGCGTAGGTTCCCCTGGTAAACTTTCTGACTCTTCTAACCAAACTCTCAGTTCCAGTCATTGTTTCCAAAACCGCCTCAAAATCTGACATTGAAGGAACACGGTCTTTCCAAAGAGATGGGTCGGTTTCGGCAGTAATGTCTTTTGCAGCATAAGTTTCAGACAGAGCAAGGTCAATAATAGCATCTTCTTCTGGAGTTAGACCTCCTAGCATAATCCTTAGAAGGCCAACCAGATTAATGATATTTGACCTTAAAATATCCTCTGACCTTTCGTCTTCTCTCGGGATTGGCAAATCAAAAGGATTGAGATGGTGAGGAGAAGTTAATGATATCCTAAAATAAGAACCACCCACAGCCTCAGACAAAGATTCATATTCGTGCTCAGGATCAATAATAATTACGTCAACTCCTTGCATTAAATAACGTAAAGTTTCTAATTTAGTACAATAACTTTTTCCAGAGCCGGCCTTGCCGAAAACTACTTCGTTTGCATTTTCAAGCAGAAAGCGATCAAATAAAATCAAAGAATTGTTATGGCGATTAATTCCATATAAAATACCCTCATTAGAAGAAAGATCAAAAGAGACAAAGGGGAAAACGCTAGAAAGAGGAGCGGTATTCATCGGAGTATAAATCTGTATTAAATCCAAGCCAGAAGGCGAGGTGGAAATGAACCCCTCTCTTTGTTGGAAGAGAGCCGGCCTTAAATAAATTAATCTAGCTTCAAAAATAGACCTTAAGATATTTTCTGTATCTTTGATCTCTTTTTCGCTGTCTCCATATATAGTAATGTAAAGGCCAAATTTAAACATTCTTTCTTGCGCTGATTGGAGTTTATCCCTTAACTCTTCCAAGTTTTGATAAGCAGCCTCTAGGGCAGGGTCACGGATTAATCCTTTAGATTCCTTTTCCATAATTTCTGCCTGGACTTCGGTCACTTTTTTTCTTAACTGCTTCAAAACATCACCAGTATCAATAGGGTGGACGAACATTGAAATATCCAAAGGAGTTTCTAAATTAATTACCGGGGATAGCCAACCAGAACTGATATATCTTGGGAAAGAAAAAACAAAGAAGGATTTAGCCATCCTTTCACCAAATTTTATACAGTTGGGAGTTACTTCAATGCCAGATGGAGCAATAATATCTAGAACAGTGATGGCCTCTGCTTCAAAAATTTTCTCAGGGAGGGAAAATTCTTTCTTTTTTAGAAAGGGTATATTCATATTTTATTTTAGCGGCGGGAATACCCTATCACTTGGGGCGGGGGCGATAGCCGCTAAAAGAACTCGCCCCGAAGGGGATACCCCGTTCCTTTAGGACGGGGTAGTTCATAATTAAGTGATGATTTCGGGAGGAATTTCTGGGTAATAACCAAATTCAGCCTCTTTTGGATGATGAGTGCTCCAGAAAAGCTCAATTACTTCTTCAGTAGTCAAAGGTATGGCTTTTAAACCACACCTTCTTAATCCTAGGGCTACGAACTCCATTCTTTGTAAAATTTGGCTTTTACATCGTTGAAAATCTTCTTCAGTTATTGTTTGTGATCTTGAAGATCTCAATAATTTGGCAGCTTGTAAGCCCTGAGCTTCAAAAATAGTGAAGGGGACAATAACAAAAAAGGACTTTGCCATTATCGTTCCTGTCTCAACTAGGCTTTTTATAAATCCATAATATTCTTGGGTCTGGATTCTTAACAATTCATTTTTCTGAGCTTCCGCTATCTCCTTTATTTTTTCTAAATACCCTGTGATATTTAGCCTTCTTGATTGGATTAAAATCTGGCAAGAAAAATCCAATGAATTTAAAAAATTCTGGAACTGATACATGGTTGCTGCTTGTTCTTCGTCAGATTTTAAAGCAAAGTTCTGGGAAGAAACCATTAAAATTCCTCGCAAGGCTTTATTTCTCAAGATAATTATTCCTTCCCTGATTTGATCGGCTTCCAGAAATTGTTGGGTTGGTAATGGCATAAAATCTATTTAGTTCTAGTTTCAATTTGCATTGAAAGACCTCTTAACCTGCCTCCACCGGCGATTTTAAGAGAAGTTTTTTCAAATTCCTCCTTAAGCAGCCCTACTTTCTTTTCATAAACTACTTTTGGCGGCACTTTTTTCTTCTGCCAAAGATATATTTTTGAGGCGACAGAATAAGAAAAAAAATTCTTTAAAAAAGTAGGCAATGATTGACCAGCAATCGGCAGAAAAGCTAAGGCTAAAGCCCCGCCAATTAAAAAAACAGAGATCATTATGAACCATATGAAAAAGGTTTTGAGAAAAAAATAAAGAAAAAATACAATCACGCCAGCTCCGCCAACGAAAATAAATTGTTTCCAGGTTAAGGGCCCGACTATTTTCGTTTCCATCTCGATAAATTGAGGAACATGAAATTCCATAAAGAAAAATTAAAAAATAATATTTGGAAATTATGTTCTAAGAGCCGAATTTATTCTACTGATTCTCTGTAAATGTCTCCCTTTTCTAGCTTTAGTTTCCCCCCGGGGGGAATTTCTGAAGACTTTACCTCTGCTGGAGGAACAGCGCCTGGTGGTCTTGCCGGTGGTGCAATTTCTACCTCGTAAAGCTGAGAAAGCACTTCTTTTAGAGGAAAGAATATGAAACGATTTACCTCTCGGGCAACATTTTTTGCCGTTTCGGCTCCTAATTTAGCCTCCTTTCTCAGGGCATTTTCAAATTCGTTTGGGGGTAAAAGACCCATTAAAACTTGGCCAGTCTTTTTAGTAAGCTCTGAGACCTTAATCTTTGGCACGCCGTTTCTTTCGCAAATACTATCAATGGTATCGGCAGTCTCAACGGAAAAAATAGCCTCTCTTAACTCTTCTGGTAGTTTTTCATAAAGTTTCCAAAGTTGTTCTCTTAAATGTTCTTCCGGCATATATTAGACAATTAGTTGCTCTTTGTTTATTTTACTATAATAAAAAGATTTTTAACAGGCAAGATTTCTTCATTTTAACACACGCCACAGAAGTAAAAAATACAAGGATTTAAAATTTGACAAATTATGTACTAAATATTATAATTAGAACACCGAGAAGGAGAGTTTCTTGGCAATAGCTATTTAACAAATGCATCAATGGAGGTGCAATAATGGGAACAGCCTTAATTATCACAGGAGTGGCACTTTTGGGACTTTTGGGATTAGTGGCAGCATACCTCGTTCTTTCAGTAAGAATAATAGGTCCCACAGAGACTGGAATTGTTGTAAAGTTAGGAAAGCCGGTAGCGGTCAGGGGAAGCGGTATTTGTTTCTATCTTCGCGGGGTATACAAAATAGTCATATACCCAACGCAAATGTATAACATTATTATCCCGGAAACTGACGTAATCACGCAGAAAGGCACATTCAAAGGCGAGGAGTATGCGGCCGCAATGTTGCAGGTTAGCGCCGCCATGTATTTCCGATGGCCCCAAGGCATTGGGTTGATTGAATCTTACCGAACAGCGCCACCGCCGGATCTAGCTGATGTTCTGAAAGACCATTTTGAAGAAGCGGTCCAGGGACTTATGCGTGAGGAAGGCGCTGAGATAACCTGGCTGCAGTTTATTGAAAACAGGAGAGCTATTGCCAAAAAAATAACAGAAACGCTAAGAGATAATGATATGAGCCCCTTCCATTTGGCTAAGATTACTGATCTTTTCCTCGTGATGAGGGGAGTCATTCTGCCCAAAGAACTGCAGGATGCTCTTTCATTGCCTCAAATAGAAGCGCTAAGAAGGCATGGGATCGAACAGGATGCCCGTGCTGAAAGAGCTTTTATTGAGGCCCAGGGACAGGCGTATAGACATCTGGGTGCCTGGGGACCACTGGCTGCCATCTTTGCTCTTTTTGGGCAGAGAAAGACCTCATCTACTCAACCTTCTAAAGAAGGTAAAAAAGAGGCTAAATAGTATTATAGCAAGACAAAGCAGGGGCAAGTCCCTGCTTTTTGTTTAGTTAATTATATTTATTTTTTATTTTCCTCTTCCCATAAATCGCCTCCTATAATCTTCTTCCGCCTTTTTTCTTTCTATTACCCCCTCCCTTCCTTTTTCTTCCTCTTCCGCCCTTCTTATTATTTTGTCTACTTCAGATTCCGGACGTAATGGTCTTGGAACATTTTTAATTATTTCATCAATTTCACCTTTATCGCTTATTTCTCTTCCCCCTTCCTCCCAATGTCGTAAGAACATTTCGCCTGCTGGAGTATAAGCGGCCCGTAGAAAGGTTGGATTACTCTCGGCAATCTCTTTTATTCCCATTGATTGAGCTTTTTCTTGGAGCCTGTCAAGATATCCTAATCCCTTTTCCTCTCCAATCCTTCTGATAAAATTCCAGGGCTTAAATCTAGCCACCATTTCTTGGAACTCCGAGTTGTCAAGGGTTGCTTTCGCTAGAGCCTCTATATCGTCGCCTTTTAGAGCATCAACTGCTTTCTTAAAGGCAGCTTTTCTAATAGCGTCTGCCGGTTCTACACCCATTCTGATTAATTCCTTAACATCATCATCTTGCCATCTCTTTCTAACCATTACTTCTTGCACAATACTGCTTACTCTTCCATCTATAACTGGTATACCCTCCTTCTCGCCAATTTGGCCAGCAATTAACTCTGGCCTATGCTTTACTATATCTTCTAACCGGGCAGGATTATATTTTGAAGTCAATTGGACAACTTCACGGATTTGGTCTTCACTTAAAGTGCCGAGTCCTTTCGCACCTTTCGTCTTTACCAGATAAAGACCCAAAGCAACCTTTTTTTGCCAATCAGCAGTTGATAGGCTTTCGTAGGTGGCGGCCGCACGTGCTATATCCTTGCCAAACCTTTTTTCATATTCTTTAATTTCACCTTCAATCTCCTGAGGCTGTTTTGCGCCATACTCTAAAGCAACTCTCGCTCCTTGGCGAACTCCCCATCTAGTAGGATAAGTTACAGGAAGAGCAAGGGTCCCAGCAACTAAACCGGCTCCGCGTGCAATCTTTTCAAGTCCTTTAGCCTCCCTGAATTTCTCAAGGGCCTGCCGGCTAGGAGTTAATAGCCCAGTAGATTCTAATCTTTCGGCCCATTTTTTCCCTGTTTCTGTAGCAAGAAAACGACCAGCTGTTTGCCCACCGACGAATTTTCCAGCTCCAGCGTAAGCTTTTTTTGCAAAATTGAGTGTTGCCGCTGAACCGAAGGCTGAGGTAGTCAGAGCGACAAAGAAGCCGAACAAAAGGAAAAGCAGAGCAACCACATAAGGCATCATTTGTTCAAGCATCGTAATAGCAGGCCGAACAATCCAGCCACCAAATCCTTCTGGAGCACTGCCCGTAAAGTTTCCGCTTGCTGCCATTCCAATCATATGGTCACCTAAATATAAGAAAAAAGCAGCAAAAACTCCGATTATTGACCATTGAAGAAACTGGTTCCACCACATTGACCAGTACCTACGCGTGCCCGGCAATATCCAAGCGACAAAAGCTAAAGGGGAAAAGATAACTAACATCCAGATAACAATCCTCCTGGCAATAAAAAGAAAGGCAAAAAGGTAAAAGATTATGGCAGCTAGAGTATAAAATATCCAGATTGCCATTATTTTAAACATGAACAGCTGTTGTTGGAGGGGGTTAAAAAAATTAAAATTTCCAAGGTCGGAAACAACCACTGAATGGATTGAGGCAAATACTCTAGTTATAGCATCAATCCCCGCTAGACCATCCAGGAAAAAATACATTAAAATATTAGTGGCATCAACAATTGCTCCGAGGATAACTGGGGTAAAATTAATTAAAAGAGCTACTAAAATCAAACGAGGAAGGGTTTTTCTGGCCTGATATTCTTCTAATCTTAAAGCAGTAGCCAAACCAATTACTACCAAGGCCATAACTATCCCCATATTGGCTATGTCTCTGACAATTGGCCAGCCAATATCTACAATCGCCCCTTTGGTATAAGAAGGGACGTTGATAAACTTAGGGTCTATTGTCCATTGTAAAATTAGGGCTGCAGTTCCAAAGATAGCAGCAGGAATGGCTGTAAGAAAACCAGCGATTACTGCGCCAATTGCCTTACCAATACCATCAGCTATTCCACCGAGTATTCCCAAGACGGCATCTGCATGATGTAAGGGAAGGAATATTTCTGAAACAACAAAAAATAAAAGAATCCCAAGCCATAAATTTTTCTTGGATAACAGGAATGAAGAAATTAAAACTTCCTTTAATAATTTAACAAAATTTGCGCAAAGTTTTCGGAATGACGTTTGCATTAAAGGAATTAACAGATTACTCCATTATAAAAACAAAATTAGTCAAAGTCAAAACTATTTACCAACGTCAGCCATTCCTGAAGCTCTAAAGTCTCAGCTCGTCTTTTAGCGTCAATGCCGTTTCTCAAAAGCCATTGTCCAATTTTTTCTCTGCTGATTTTTAGTTCCCTTATAAAATTATTAATTATTTGTTTTCGTGGCTGAGAAAAACCAGCCTTAACAATTTTAAAAAAAATATCCCGACTCACCTTTTTATTTTTGTGAATATCTGTAATTTGAATAATCGCGCTATCAACTTTAGGTTGTGGCCAAAAAGACCCTTTTGAAATAAAAGTGATAATTTCTGGCTTGGCATAAAATTGTACAGATACTGCTAATAAACTCATATTCGGGGGTTTGGCAACAATCCGTTGGGCCACTTCTTTCTGGAGCATTAAAACCATTTTTTCTGGCTGATCCCCGCTTTCTAGAAACTTTCTAATAACAGGTGAAGTAATATAATAAGGTAAATTAGCTATTATTTTATATTTCCCTGGTTTTAAATCGTAGTCTCCAGGATTAATCTTTAAAATATCACCTTGGATAATTTTAATATTTTTTAAATCTTTTGTCGTTCTCTCCAGGACTTCAATCATTTTCCTGTCCTTTTCCACGGCAATAACTTTCCTCGCCGCTCTGGCTAACTCCTGCGTTAAGTTACCGATTCCCGGACCGATTTCTAAAATAACATCTCCTGACTGAATGCCAGCTGCCTTGAGGATCTTTTTTGAGGCCGCTCTATTTATCAAAAAATGCTGTCCAAGTCTCTTTTTTGGCGAAAATCTCTGGTTTTGCAATAATTCTTTGATTATTTTTTTTGAAAAAAGGTCCATTTGGCTATTTTACCACGAAGTCGGGGCTACAGGGTACCAGCCGGTACCCTGTGGAAAAAACACTTGACTTGTCCTGGGAATAAAGTACCCTAGAAGCAGGGTCGCTTTTGATAAGGAGATCTTATTATTTCTAGTTTTTATTTTTTTAGGTCGCTCTTTGGAGCGATTTGGCCTTTGGCCTCAGGGTTAGGGGCAAAATTCTTAATTTATCTCAGAAAGAGAGGAAAGCTATACTTACGGAATTTCCGAGGATCTTTTAAAGACCCCCTTCTTTATTTAAGGGTTTTTTCTATTATAGTTTTGGTTTTTGGGGTTTCTCTTTCTTTTTCTCCTGTTTCAGGAGATTTTTTAAATGTTAAGACTTTTTCTCCGGAAAATAATGAGATTAGCCAAGAAAATCTTTTCGTTTGCCAAAAAGGAACAGGAGAAATTGACATTTCTAATTTTAGCATAGTTGAGGGTAATAGCTTAGAATGCTCCTCACCTCCTATTTTTATTAACCCTAAGGTTTTAGGCAGTATTGGCTCAGAAGATAATTCCGTTGACTCATACAATAGCGGGGAGCGCAGAGAGGTTATTGAATATACGGTTGAAACTGGGGATACTCTCTCTTCTCTTTCTGAAAAATTCGGTATTTCACTTGACACCTTGATCTGGACTAATGATCTCCAGAAAAATTCAAAAGTAAAACCCGGCCAAACGCTTTTAATTTTACCCACCTCAGGAGTTTTGCATTACGTTAAGAAGGGAGAAACTTTAGGTCAAATTGCCAAGAGATATAAGGCTGACGCTGAGAAAATTACTGCCTTTAACGAAATTTCTGAAGAAGAAATTTTTGCTGGAGATATTTTGATTGTTCCTGATGGAGTAATGCCTCAGCCCGTCCAGACCCCTTCCCAATCTTTTGCAGCTTCCCAGGTTCCTTTGGCGAATTCCTATTTTATATTTCCTACCCAAGGGAGACTTAGTCAAGGTTTACACTGGTACAACGCCGTAGATATTGCTGCTTCTTGCGGAACGCCAATATATGCTGCCGCTCAAGGGACAGTTTCAAAAACAAAGTTTAGTAATTATGGCTTAGGAAATTATATTGTCTTGAGCCATCCTAACGGAGCTGTTACCTATTACGGTCACCTCCAAAGTATTCTAGTGAATCCGGGAACAAGCGTTTCTCAGGGCCAAATTATTGCCATGATGGGTGGAAAGCCCGGAATGGCAGGAGCTGGCAACTCAACTGGTTGCCATGTCCATTTTGAAGTTCACGGCGCGCGTAACCCTTTCAGCAGTTAAAACCTTTATTTATTATTTAGAAATAAAAAAAGCGGCTTTTAAGGCCACTTTTCAATCACCCTAATTATTTACTTCTCTTAACCGATACATTAAAGACTCAGCTAAATGCTCTGGCAAAATTTTTTCTGAATTTCCTAGATCGGCAATTGTTCTGGCTACTTTTAAAACTCGGTGATAACCTCTTGCTGAAAGTTGTCCCGAGTCTACAGCCTTTCTCAAAAGATTTTCCGACTTTAACTCAACTTGGCAGTATTTCTTTATTTGGGGTAAATTCATCTCCGAATTTGTTAAAATTTTTATTTTAGCCAAGTCATCGTTTAAAAATCTTTCTTTCTGAATTTGTCTCGCTTTTTCTATTTTTCTTCTAATTTTAACACTTGAATGCTCAGGGTCCGAAGCTATTAATTTTTCGTATTTTAATTGCGGCACTCCAATAAAAAGATCAACTCTGTCCATTAAGGGCCCAGAAAGTTTCCGCCGATATTTTTGAATCTGAGAACTTTGGCATTGGCAATTTTTTTCAGGATCATTGAGGTAGCCACAAGGACAGGGGTTAGCAGCTGCCAAAAGGGTAAAATTAGCCGGCAATCTTAAAGAATGCCTGGACCGTAAAATGGTGATCTCGCCTTCTTCAATTGGCTGGCGGAGGCTTTCCAAAACATCACGGTGAAACTCTGGAAATTCGTCAAGGAATAAAACTCCCCGATGGGCCAAGGTTATTTCGCCTGGCCGAGGTGGATTACCACCGCCAATTAAGGCGACTTCTGAAACGCTGTGGTGAGGAGATCTAAAAGGCCGAAAATTAATTAAAGGTTTCTCTCTTGGTAAAAACCCAGCAACACTATAAATTTTAGTGATTTCCAAAATTTCTTCTGGGGAGAGAGGAGGCAGGATAGAAGGAAGAGCTTTTGCCATAAGACTTTTCCCTGCCCCAGGAGGTCCTTGCATAAGGAGATGATGAGAACCTGCAGCGGAAATTTCTAATGCTCTTTTTGCGTATTCTTGACCTTTAATCCAGCCAAGATCAACTGGATAGTCTGGTTCCTGAATATAATCTTCAAATCTGATTTGAGGGGGTGTGATTTCTTTTCTATTTTCAAGATAGGCAATCACTTCTTTTAAATTTTCTGCGCCAATTAATTTTGGTTTATCAAAGGATAAATTTTGAGCAGAAGGTGAACCTTTTTGCTCCAAAAGAGAAATTAAGCTTGCTTCAGGAATATTTTCTTTCGGCAAAATAATCTCCCGAACACCTTTATTTTTAGCTAGTAAAACAAAAGAAAGAACCCCTCTAACTGGCCTTAACCTACCGTCTAATGCTAATTCTCCAATAAAGATTTTTTCTTCAGGATTAAACCTCAACTGGTTAGAGGCGACTAAAAAAGCCATAGCGATTGGCAGGTCATAAAAAGACCCTTCTTTTTTCAAGTCAGCTGGCGCTAAATTAATTAGGGTTCGCCAGGGCTGATGACCAGGACTTTTTAAACTGCTGCTTTTTATTGCCGCTGAAATTCTTTCTTTTGATTCCTCAACTGCCTTATCTGGCAGGCCGACAATCTCAAAATTTCGTAAACCAAAAGAGACTTCAGCCTCCACTTCAATAATTTGAGCATCTAGACCGACAATAGCTGCTGAATAAACTTTTGATGGCATATTATTTAAGTATATCAAAGTAAGACCAAAACAAAAACCCGCAGATGCGGGGCACGTCGGCTCCCCTGGTGGGCCGCTTGCCCGTCCGTAATTTTGAGGGAGGAGGAATGCCTGCCCCGAAGAATTGAGGGGTTAAAATCTGTTTGGCAACTGCCTAACTTCAGATAATAGGTCTGTTTAGTAGAAATCTAAGAAAAGAAAGGGCCCTCCGACTGAAGCCAGAGGGTCTTGTGCAAGGCTGACGAGCCGATCTCTGCGATCCCATCTCCCGCTGGTGCTCCAGACGCCTCATTCGAGGTTCTAATCCCAGACACTTGTCTGGTGTGGATCATTCCAGAGATGGGCGGCACTCTTGGCAAGCCACCCGAAGGCGACTCCAAACTCGTCAGCCTCACTATATATGTTTCTATTATTTTCTTTTAGATTTGTCAAGATTATCTTCGTCAAACAAAAACGCCTCGGGACAAACGCCTGAGGCTTGGTGCGAAATTATGCCAAACGAAGTTAAGCGCAAGACAGCTTTTCGTTATGAAATTCTCTAATAAATCCGTGTGGCTTAATGAAAAAGAGGTATAGAGGAGTCAATTGGTCTTTCCCCTTGTTTGGATTATCAGCAATTGAATCATTGTGGAGGCGGATAAGCTTTTCGTCAGCAGTGTACAATGCAGTGTAAAATCCGTGCTTTCGGCCCCATGAGGCCGAAAGGCCAGAAAGACCGATAATCATTCTAACGTCTCTTAGTCGCGGATCTTCTTTCAATGCCTTAGCTAAAAGATGCAGGTCTATTTCCAACGCCCTTAAGAAGACCTCGCCTCTTTTCCGCCAGGAATCTATTTTGCCCAGCCGTTTAAGACCTCTTCTATAATGAATCGAAATCCATGGTCTTTTCTTTCCTTCTGGATCAAAATGAATTACATAGCAAGTCTGTTTGCCAACTACAATGACTTTTAATCGACGATACCTAAGTGCTTCACAAAAAAGAAAATCTCCAATATGACGGATATCTAATTTTGGTAAGGTTGGCACTTGGGTGTTTTTAGCCATATTATCCAACCTCCTTTTTATTTTGTTGTGAATGAACTATATTGATATTCAAAAATATAATAAGATTAGCCCCTTGTCAAACAAAAAGGCGGTTTAACTTGTGTCGCACCGCTGGAAGCCCCTTTCAAATTTCAGAAGCTTAAATTAAATTTATTTTTAATAAAAAGCGTCCCTGAGGACGCCATTTTTATTTTAAAAATATCAATTATTATTTACATTCAAGACAGGTTCTTGCTGCGGGATAGACCTCTAATCTTTCTAAAGGTATATCTTTTTTGCATTTTTCGCATTTACCATATACTCCCTTACTTATTTTTTCCAGAGCTAAATTAACTGCTTGGAGTTTAAGCTCTAATCTTGATTCAATGGGCAAAAGGGTCAAATATTCTTCAACTTCGTCAGCTGCTTCTTCTAGTCTTTGCGAGCCTGATCCTCCATTAAAATGGGGAAACTTTGTAGACCAGTCCCCTTTTAATTTTGAATTTTGCTTAGCAAACTGTTTAAGCTCTCCTTCCAGGACTTCTTTTTCTTTTTCCAGCTTTTGTTTGACTGTTTTTAAAAAGTTTTCATCCATATTGCTAGAATATTTCTTCTATTATCTCAGACATGCTTTGAGAGGAAGAGGTAAAAAATAAATATTGGTCAGAGACTAAATAACAGAGTCCAAGGTCTTTTAATGTAAAAGTCTGGCAGCGAAAATTTATACCCTTATAGTTAAAATCTTTAAAAGTTTTTCTATAAGCTGGGCCAGTTTTTCCTAAAGGAAGAAAAAGTGGATTAAAATCTTTTTCCATATTGGACTCCCAGTTAGTCATAATGGCTTTAAGGCCTTCTTTATCTTGAATCTGGGTCAGGAAACCGAATCTTTTTCCTTCCTTTTGGACCCAGATAAAAAAGACCTCCTGGCCATTAATTTTTTGGTAAAATCCTTCTGGTGAACTTATCCCTAAGCCGCTAAGAAATTCAGAGAGACTAATTAAGCGATTCTCGCTTGGGAATTCAATTAAAACTCTGGTAAACTGATTAGTTTTTGAATCTTCATTTAATGCTGAGGTATAAATTAAGGGTATTTCCTCTTTATTAGAGATTCCAAAAGTTTTAGTTTCGCCAATTAAAATGGGAGATTCGGGTATTACCAAAGGTGGAGGCGGTTGGGGTGAAGGAGTTTCTTGAGGCGTGGGGGTTTCTGGGAGGATTCCCGGAGAAGGTTCGGGTTCTTTTGTTTGTTTCTCTGTAATCCACTTGCTAAAAAAAGCAAAAGGATTAGTTTTATTTTTAAAGTATAAATAACCAAATACAATGGCAACAATTATTAAAATTACAACCACTAATATTACAAGCCTTACGAATAATTTCTCAAAATAAGAAGGCTTTTTAGGTAGGGGTCTGAAAAAGGCAGGGGGGACTTTTGCTTCTTTTCTTTCTAGTCCCTCTTTTTCTTTTTCTGGCTCTAATCTTTCTAAGAATTTTCTTCTTTCTTCTTCTGCTATTTCCCTTTTCTCCTCTAATTTTAAGCGGGCTTTAGCTAGTCTTTCCTTTTCTAATCCTTCCTCTTCTATTTTTGTCATTTCCGCCACCTTTTTTCTCCCTTCTTCCCGCCTTAATCTTTCCAATCTTTCCCGGGCCTTTCTGACTAATTCTCCTTCTGGAGCCACTTCAAATTTTGGCTTTTCCTCAACTTTAACTTCTTCTAAAATATCTTGGGCTCTTTCTAAAGGCTCTGCTAAAGGAGTAATCTTTTCTGGAGGCTTCTCTGGTGGTTTTTCCATTCTTAACTTTTCCAACCGCTCTCTTGCCCTTTTAATAAGCTCTACTTCCGATTCCCTCTCCTCTACAGCCTTTTCTATAGCTTTCTTTTTGAGGTTTGGCTCCTCACCCCTTAAAATGCTCTCAATTTCCGCTATTTTTTCTTTAAAACGTTCTTCTCTATTCAATAATCTTTGGTAATTTAAATTAACTTCTCTTATTTTTAAGCTTATTCCTTTTTTGTCTTCTTCGATTTTCCACC
>Ga0315289_10000199_pt1 | contig 94844 bp, 90 predicted proteins | sample YL17G11_40_MG_FD_203452 | JGI IMG/M metagenome (GOLD analysis project Ga0315289, IMG submission 203452) | Sediment microbial communities from Yellowstone Lake, YNP, Wyoming, USA - YL17G11_40 | ecosystem: Environmental > Aquatic > Freshwater > Lake > Sediment | place: USA: Wyoming | collected... | reverse complement strand
GCCTGACCTCCTCGGTGGGACCGAAGCGCTCGACGACGCCCAGGGCGTCAACGGTCTCCAGCCAGTAGCCGTAACCGACTCCCGGCTCCACCCCGCGGTCGAGGTAAACCGTCGAGCCGCCGGGCAGATTATTGGCGAACATCTGTTCGGGCGGCCCGCCCTCCACCGAGCGCAGGACGAGGATTCCGACCGGCTCTTCTCCCGAAAAGCGCCAGTTGACGAGGACGCCCTCGTCGGCCCCCGACGCGCCGAGGTCGGCCAGAATCACCCCCACGTACTGTTCGGTGGTGAAGCTGAAGGGGTTGGGCACCATTGAATCGGTGAAGTGGTAGCCGTCCTCGGAGACCGCGTCCAGGAGCTCGAAGGTGTAGGTCGTCTCGTACTCGAAGAACTCGTGGGCCAGGTGCAGGGTGGTGTCGTCGGTCCAGGTGAGCTCCCACCCGCCCGGGTCGGGGGCGCAGGTGAAGTCCACCAGCCCGGTGTCGGGGTCCATCGGCCGGTCGAAGACCAGTATCACGTCCAGCCCGACGGGCACGTCGGCGGCCCCGTCGGCGGGCGTAGTCTCGATGAGGATCGGCCAGGGCGACTCGGTGCGGAAGGTGAAGGGGTTGGGCACCGAGGAGCCGGCCAGCCCCACCCCCTCCGCCGATTTGGCCGTCAACAGCTCGAAGGTGTACTCGGTATCCTCGGTGAAGTTCGAGTGGGAGAGGGTGAGGACTTTGTCTCCCGAGGACCAGGCGCGCGACCAGCCGCCCGGGTCGGGGGCGCAGTCGAAGGTGAGCGACGAGGGGTTCGTGTCCATGGCCCGGTCGAAGGTCAGCACCACGTCCGTCTCGACGGGCACGTTGGTCTCGCCGTCCTCGGGGTCCGTCTCCACCAGAATCGGCGCCTGGGGCTGGGTGGTGAAGTGGAAGGGGTTGGGAACCGACGAGCCGCCCAGCGGCACCCCATAGGCCGAGTGCGCCTGAGTCAAGGTGAAGGTGTAGTAGGTCTCATAGCCGAAGTCCGAGTGGGAGAGGGTCAGCACCTTGTCGCCCGAGGACCAGGCGCGCGTCCACCCGCCGGGGTTGGGGGAGCAGGTGAAGGTGAGCTCGGAGGAGTCGGTGTCCATGGCGATGTCGAAGGTGAGGACGATATCCTTGCCCACGGGCTGCATCAGCGCGCCGTCGGCGGGATCGGTGGTGATGAGGTACGGGGCCTGGTACTGGGTGGTGAAATCGAAGGGGTTGGGCACCACCGAGCCGTCCAGGGGCCGACCCGAGCTGGAGTGGGCCGAGGTGAGGTTGAAGGTGTACGCGGTGCCGTAGGAAAAATCGTCATGGGAAAGGGTCAGAACTTTATTTCCAGAGGACCAGGCGCGCGACCAGCCGCCCGGGTTGGGCGAGCAGGTAAAGGTCAGCTCGGAGGGGTCCGTGTCCATCGCGGTGTTGAAGGTCAGGACGACGTCGGCGTTCAGCCCCACGTCGTCCCGGCCGTCGGCGGGGTCGGTGGACAGGAGCATCACGCTCCCGCCCAGGGCCTGCTCGACGTTGATGAGCCCGTAGCCGTACTCCTGGTCCCAACCGGACGCCCCCAGGTCGGTGGCGGTCGCGTGCAGGGTGGCGCGGATGTTGGCGGGGCCGGTGATGCCCTCGGAAATCATGAGGCCCACGGCGGCCGCCACGTGGGGGCAGGCCATGGAGGTGCCCTGGAAGAACCAGTAGCGGAAACCGTCGTCCAGGTCCACGGGGTCCATCGTGTAGTACGTCTGCTGGAGAACGCCGTCGCCGTAGCCGTCGCCGCTGTGGTCCACGGTTACGTCGCCGCCCGGGGCCATGATTTCCTGGTCGGAGCCGTAGTTGGAGTAGTAGGCCCGCTCGGCGTCGTAGTCCACCGCCCCGACGCAGATGACCTCGTCGAAGCCCGAGGGGTAATGGGGGTCGTCCGTGTCTTCGTTCCCCGCGGCGGCCACCAGCACGATTCCGGCGTTGTAGGCGTCTATGCACGCCTGGTGCAGGACCGAGTCGTAGCCGTAGCCGCCCAGGCTCATGTTTATCACGTCGGCCGAATGGGTCCGCGCCCAGTCTATCCCGTCGGCCACCGACCAGCCCTCGCTCGAGCCCTCCCAGTTCAGGACCTGCACCGGCATCACCCGGCAGTTGAAGGCCACGCCCGCCGTCCCGGTGCCGTTGTCGGTGTTCTGGGCCAGCGTCCCGGTGACGTGGGTGCCGTGGCCGTGCTGGTCGTTGGCGTGGCTGTCCGAGTGGATGAAGTCGTAGGGGCTGACGAAGGTGACTTCGGAGAGCTCGGGCGCCCGGGGATAGGTTCCGCCGGTTACCTCATCCTGCTCGTAGCTCGGGACGGCGTACTCCTCGTAGGCCACGCCGGTGTCCAGGACGGCGATGATGACCGAGGAGTCGCCGCCCCGGTTGATGTCCCAACCCTCCTCCAGGTAGATGAAGTCGGCTTTGTTGAAGTTCCACTGTAAGTAGTAGAGCTGGTCGTCGGGGATCCACTCCAGGCGGTAGATGAAGTTGGGCGCCGCGGCCAGCACGCCGGGCAGGAGCTCGAAGCGCCGGGCGTACTCCTCCTCCCGGCCGGAGGGGACCGACAACAGGACCCGCTCCGGTGTGACCTCGCTGCGTTCCTTGAGACCGACAGTCGGCCCCGCCTCGCGGGCGGCGGCCAGGACCTCCGCGTCGTCCATCACCGTCGAAAACCAGACGATGACCTCGCCCTCGACGTACCGAACCTCCGCCGGTTGCGGAACGGTCGGCTCCGCGACCAGGAGGCGTTCGGCACGGGCTCCCGCGGTCAAGAGGAGCGTCACCAGAAAAGCGTAAACCAGCTTGCGCATCGTTACCCCTTCCCTGAAATCCATCCCACCTTCTTTATAATAGGATAATTTGCGCTGTGAAATCAAATTAAAAGGACGGCGACCCGCGGGCGGGTGTGGACACCCGCCCCTACATTTTATCCCCTCTCCCCTCTGGGGAGAGGGTTAGGGTGAGGGGTGCTCTCCCTTCAAGGGAGAGGCTCGCCTACGGGTGGGGGTGAGGGTCGAGGTCAATACACGGGCGGGGTACGGAGCCCCCGCCCTACATCCCAATCCGCCCGGCGCCCTACAAATTACGCAGAGTGAAGATGAGCCACTCGACCTGCACGAGCAGGAAGACCGCCAGAGTGACGTACGACCACCGGCGCCGCCGATGATTCCCCCGAAGTACGGACAGCTTGTCGCTATCCGTCAGCCAGGACAAGCCCAGTATCGCCAACAGGGGTTGTACCGCCGTGTTGTAGGTGGGGTGGGAAAAGGAGACGAAATAGGGCAGGGCGTATACGACAGCCACCGTCAGGATGATCGGGAGCGCCTTCCCGCCCAGCCGCCTCCCGACTCCGGCGAAGAGGGCGGTTATCGCCGTACCGGCGATACCGAGGTAGATCGCCGCATCCACGCCGCCGCAGGCCAGGTAGAAGGGCGCCGGTGTTTCGTAAATAGAGTGGAGGATGGAGCCGCAGTCGGTGGGGAAGGCGAAGTACATCCGCAGACGGGATAGGCTGCGCAGGAGGAAGAGGTCCGGTCTTTCGAGCACATGCGCCAGAACCGCGCGCCAGCAGGCCCGCCCCTGTAGTTGCGCCGGCAGGGCCCGGATCGAGCTCCACAACCGGCTGTAAGCCTCAGGGACGCCGGGGTCGCCCTCATAATGGGAGGCGAAAAACCCGGTCTCGTAAATCGGGGTGTAGGGGTTGTTGCCGAAGAAAAGGTTGTGCGCGCTGGCGTAGTTTATGAAGACGAAACTGCCGGTTTCTATAGAAGCGTAGAGGACCCAACCGCCGATTATCACCAGCGCCGGAAGGGCAACCCGGACCGCCGCCCAAGGCTCCCGCCTCAGGATGCCCACGAGCAACGGCACCGCTATAACGAGAAGGACGGAGGAGGACCGGAGCAGGGCCGTAACACCCAGGAGCACACCCAGGCCCCACATCGTCCCCTTGCTCCCGTCCCTCGACGCCCGGATCGCCAGCCGACAGATCCAGATCAGGCAAAGCGCCGTCGGGAGCTGGGTGAAGGGCTCCACCGAGTGAATCACGAACAGGGGGTAGAAGGAAAACAGGATCAGGAAGAGGTTGGCCGTCCTGCGGTCGGTGAGCTCGTTCACCAACCCGCGTCCCGACAGGGCGAAGCCGACCCATAGGGGTATCATGGCCAGGCGGGAAACGGTTTCGAAGCCCCCGAAGGCGAGCTGAAACCCGGACAGATAGAGGGGAAAAACCGGGGGCCAGTAGAAATCGGCACCCAGGCCGCCGACCAGGCCCTCCGCGGCGCGGTGATAAAAAAGGGGGTCGGAGAAAAGCCCGACGTCGGTGAGAAGGAGGACCACCGCCGCGCGCGCGACTGTTCCCAAACCGAGGACGATCCAGAAAGTCCGCCGCTCCTCCAGCCAATCCCAGCGGTCTCCGCCCGGCTTCACGAGGACCTCAAGAGTCGAATTTCTTCGCATCTCACGCCAAAGCCCACCGTGGCGGTGAATAAAAACGGACGAAGGTCCGTTACCGGAGTGTTAAACGAGCTGAAATCACCACACATCCGGGCCCGATTCGGGCTCCGTGACGCGGAAGCTCGCGGCGACGGCGAGCGCCTGGGGCACGAAGGCCTCCCACCGCGGCTCCTCCGTCCCCAGCCCCAGGGTGAAGTACCGGTCGCCGGCGTAGAAGTGGTACTCGCTCACCCGCATCGTCACCTCACCCTCGAGGAAGGTGTAATCCAGGCGGCGCCCCTCCACCCCGGCGATTAGAACCCGCTCCTCGGCCAGGCGCTCGAAGCGCGGCAGCTCGCCGGTGAGCTTATCCACCTGCTCCGCCACGCGGGCCGGCAGGGGAACCCCCTCGGGCACCCCCTCGACGGCGACGCGCAGCACCTCGTGTCGTTCCTTGGAACTCATGACGACCGTTCCCAGGCCGTCGGGAGTGTCCTTCGCGAAGGCGCGTTCCCAGAAATCGCGGTCGTAGTAAAGCACGAAGCCGAGCGTGTCGTTGAAGAGGGGCCAGGGGTTGGGCGGCTCGTAAACGGCGGTCGTCCGCTCCACGACATCTTCGGTGGGCGCGTCCGCCCGTTCGCAGGCGGCTGGGAGAAGCCCCAGCACTACCGCCAATCCAACCGCCACGAGTCCGTACCGCATGTTGCCCACCCCGTCGGGTCGGTTCTACGTGCCCTCGCGCCAGGAGGCGAGGTACTTCCGCTGCCGTTCCGTCAGGACGTCAATGGCGACGCCCATGCTCTCGAGCTTGAGCGAGGCGATCCGGGAATCCACCTCGGCGGGCAGGGTGTGGACCCCGCGCGCGAGACCGGTGGTTTTCTTTAAAAACTCGGCGGCCAGGGCCTGTCCGCAGAAGGAGAGGTCCATCACCTTGGCCGGGTGCCCCTCGGCGGCGGCGAGGTTCACCAGACGACCCTCGCCCAGAACGAAGACCGAGTGCCCCTTCGGCAGGGCGTACTCGACCAGGTTGGGGCGGATCTCCCGTCGCTTCACCGCGTAGGCCTGCAGCTCCTCCACCTGGACCTCGACGTTGAAGTGGCCGGCGTTGGCCACGATGGCCCCGTCCTTCATCGCGTCGAAGTGCTCCAGGGTGATGACGTCGCGGTTGCCGGTGACGGTGACGAAGATGTCGCCCAGCGGCGCGGCCTCGTCCATGGGCATCACCCGGAAGCCGTCCATGACGGCCTCCAGGGCCTTGACGGGGTCTATCTCGGTGACGACGACGCTGGCCCCCTGCCCCTTGGCCCGGGCGGCGACCCCGTGTCCGCACCAGCCGTAGCCGGCGATGACGAAGACGCTTCCGGCGATGAGCGTGTTGGTGGCGCGCAGGATGCCGTCCAGCGTGGATTGGCCGGTGCCGTAGCGGTTGTCGAAGAGGTGCTTGGTGTCGGCGTCGTTGACAGCGATGACCGGGATTTTCAGGGCGCCGTCGGCCTCCATGGCCCGCAGACGGATGACCCCGGTGGTGGTCTCCTCGGTGGAGCCCAGGACGGTCTTCAGGAGCGCGGGGTACTCGGTGTGCATGGTGGAGACCAGGTCGGCGCCGTCGTCCATGGTGATGTCGGGCCCGGCGTCCAGACAGGCGCGCAGGTGGGCGTAGTAGGTCTTCGAATCCTCGCCGTGCCGGGCGAAGACGTTGACGCCGTAATCGCTCACCAGGCTGGCGGCGGTCGAGTCCTGGGTCGAGAGGGGGTTGGAGGCGCAGAGGTAGACTAAGGCTCCGCCGGCGACCAGGGTCCGCGCCAGGTTGGCGGTCTCCGTGGTGACGTGGAGGCAGCAGGCCAGGGTGAGCCCGGCGAGGGGGCGCTCCCGCTCGAAGCGCTCCCGCACGAGGCGCAGGGTGGGCATCTGGCGCTCGGACCACTCTATCTTGAGCCCACCCTCGGGGGCCAGGCTCAGATCGGCGACGTCGTGGGGCATGCCACCTCCCGGGTGGGCGGACCGGCGGCTCATGTCACGGGAGCGGCTCCGGTCCTCGACGAGGAGACAAGGGGTTTAAACCCCTTGCCTTCCAATTAAATGAAAAGGCAACGCCTAGACCGCGTTGGCGAGGTCCCTGACCGCGTCGGTTTTTTCCCAGGTGAACTCGGGCAGCTCCCGGCCGAAGTGGCCGTAGGCGGCGGTCTTTTTGTAGATGGGGCGGAGCAGGTCCAGCCGCTCGATGATGGCCTTGGGCCGCAGATCGAAGAGCTTTCGGATGGCTCCCTCGATGGCCTCCTCGTCCACCTTGGCCGTGCCGAAGGTTTCCACGAGGATGCTCACCGGCTGGGCCACCCCGATGCAGTACGCCAACTGGAGCTCGAGCGTGCGGGCCAGTCCGGCGGCGACGACGTTTTTAGCGATGTAACGGGCCATGTAGCTGGCCGAGCGGTCCACCTTCGAGGGGTCTTTGCCGGAGAAGCAGCCGCCCCCGTGGGCGCCGTGCCCGCCGTAGGTGTCAACGATTATCTTTCGACCGGTGAGACCGGCGTCGGCCTGCGGGCCGCCGAAGATGAACCTCCCGGTTCCGTTGATGTGGTACTCCGTCTCGGAGTCCAGCCACTCCGGCCCGATGACCTTGGCGATGACCTCGTCCTTTATCGCCCGCGCCAGCTTCTCGACCAAAACCTCCTCGTCGTGCTGGGCGGCGATGACCACCGTTTTCACCCGGTGGGGCCGGTTCTCGGAGTACTCCACCGTGACCTGTGTCTTGCCGTCGGGGCGCAGGTGGGGGACGACGCCCGTCTTGCGCACCTCGGCCAGCCGCATCGCCAGCCGATGGGCCAGGGACGTGGTCAACGGCATCAGCTCCGGCGTCTCGTCGGTGGCGTAGCCGAACATCAGCCCCTGGTCGCCGGCCCCCTGCTCGTGGTTGGAAGACTCATTCACGCCTTGGGCGATGTCCGGGGACTGGGGGTCGATGGCCGAGAGAATCCCGATGGACTCGTAATCGAAGCCCATGCGGGCGTCGGTGTAGCCGATTTCCCTCACCGTGTCCCGGACGATGCCGGGGATGTCTATGAACCCCTCGGTGGTGATTTCCCCGGTGACGATGGCCAGGCCGGTGGTGACCAGGGTCTCGCAGGCCACCCGCGAGTGGATGTCCTGCCCCAACGCGGAGTCGAGAACCCCGTCGGAGATCTGATCGGCGATCTTGTCCGGGTGACCCTCGGTGACGGACTCCGAGGTGAAAAGGCGGTGCCGGTGGGTCATCTTCGTCCTCCGCTAAGAAAGAACGGTCAAAAAAGCCCGTTCATTGTAACACAGCCAATTACGCTACCAGGGCAACCGGGATCAGGGGCCGTCCTCGAAAGGCACGACCAGCCAGTTCTCCGGCTCCAGTGTCAGCACCGTGTCCCCCGCCGCCGGATTCACGGCGGGAAGCTCTTCGCGATCGCCGATCCAGACCCGATAGTCGTAACGCCGGGGTGGAAAGGGCAGATAGGGGGTGGAGTCGGCGATGAGCCGGAAGCCGTAGATCCGGAAGATGGAGTAGCTCGGTCCCGGGTCCGGCGGGTTGACCAGGTACAGGGTGGAACCGGCGGCCTGGCTGCGGTTGTAGGGCTTCAACTGCTCCAGCAGCGAGGCGGCGTTCCCGGCGTTTTGCCTCATCAGCTCCGCCTTTTGCACGATGCCGAAGACGTTCACGGCGAAGAGAAAGGCCAGAGCGACTCCCAGAAAAGGCCGCCGCGCGACGCTCGTGCGGTTCCAGAGGGTGTCCAGGCCGAGGGCGGTGAGCAGTGCCAGGACGGGAAGGCTGTTGTACGCGTAAAGCTCGGAGATCCAGAAGAGCATCGCGTGGGGGACGAAGGAGGTCAGGGTCAAGAGGGCCAAAACCAGGATGAGACCGCGGCGTTTCGAGCGCAACAACCCGTAGACCACGCCTGACGCGAGAGCGGCGAGCATGAGCCCGCCAACGATGACGAGGAGCCAATCGCCTCTCTGGTAGGCGCCGATAAAAGTCTCGGTGGAAAGCGGGCTCAACGCCCCGGCGGCCAGTTGGATGGGGTGCAGGAGCAGATGCCAGCCAATGCCGAAATTTTTAACGAGGGGGGGCGGTAGGGTGCAGCTCTGTCTGAGAACGATATAGAAAGCGGTCGCCGCCAGGTAAGGCACCCAAAGCAGCAGGCGACTGTAATTCGCTTTTCCTTCCTTGCGGGATTGCGCGAAAAGAGAGGCGGTGATGACCACTGCGGCGGCGGGGACGAATCCCAGGGCGTTCTCACGGCAGAAGAGGGCGACGAGCAGGCAGAGCAGGCTGCCCGTAAACAACAGGATGCGTCGGCTCCGCCTCGCCTCGTTCCACAGGGCGCGGTAGAGAAGGAAAACACTCGCCCAACCCGCCAAGGTGGAGGTCATCTGGCAGAAAGTGTCCACCGACAGGACCGGCAAGACGACGATCTGGGAGCCCAGGGTCAACAGGGCGGCGATGGCCGCCGCCCGTTCACCGAGCTCGAGCCGCCGCGCCGCCCGGTAAACCAACAAACACAGGCCCAGATGCAACAGGAGGTGGACCAGATGTATGGGCCAAACCTCGCGGCCCCAGAGGTACTGGACCGCATGGGTGAAGACCAGCATCAGGGGACGGTAGTAGAAGGGGCTGTAGGGGTAATGGACGGTGAAGTGATGGAAAAAGCCGGGGTCCGGACGGTCGTGGAGTAGGAGGTAGTCGTCGCTGAAGCGCCCAATGGGCAAGCAGCAGATCAGAGCCCCGAGAACTACGACGACACCGACGGCGGCGATCAGAAGCCAGGTCTTTCGCACGCTGCGTACAGGTGTAGGATGCATGAACAACGCCGAGGCGGGGAGCTAGAATTTTAGCGTATAGCTGACGCGGTGCACGTAGCCCAAGGGCAGCTGGGGGACGAAGGCGTAGTCCAGCTCGCCGACTAAGAGACCGGAGAGGGCGTCCAGGCCGATTCCCAGACAGATGCCGGACCAGGAGTCGAAGTCCCCGAGGATATCGTAGCCGGCGCGGAAAAACACGCCCCGGACCGCCTCCCACTCGACCCCCGCGCAGACATCCAGCGTTCCCTCGAAACCGTAGGTGAAGTCGCCGGTCACGGTCAGCGTCTCTTGGAACATACTCGAGCCGAGACCGACGCGGACCCCCATGGGCATGGACTCGGAGAGCTCCTGGAACTCCACTTTCGGGCCCAGGTTTTCCACAACCACGCCCACCCGGAGACCGTTGAACCGGGTGTGGTAGAGGAGGCCGAAATCGCCGGCGAAGCCCTGGCCCACCTCCTGGTCGTACTTCTGCACGACGTAGTGCCCGGAGAGCCCCAGCGAGAAGCCCGGGAGCGGCTCCATGGAGATGGCCCCGCCCAGGGCGCCCAGTCCCACGCTGTAGGTTCCGATGGGGTCGCCGTAGGAATCCCGGCGGGTCTCGGAGGTGTAGACCATGTTCAGCTCCACGCCGTAGCTCCACATGTCGCTGATGTCATGGGTGAACCCGATCCAGCCGTGGTGCACGTCGCCGAGGATGTTGGCGTAGAAGGAGCCCAGCTCGGCGTTGATAATCTGGGCCATGCCGGCGGGATTGGCGGCCATGCCGAAGACGTCGTCGGCGATGGCGGTGTAGGCCCCGGCTAGCGCCATGGGTCGGGCGCCGATCCCCAGGCGGAGGAAATCGGCCCCCACGGTGCCCGGTCCGTCGGCCGCGAGGGTGCAAAATGTCAGGACGAGAACGATCGGCATAACTCTGCGCATGCCGGCTCCCAATTCGAGGCCCAGGTTTTTCCTTCGGGCGCAATCATTCCTTCGCCGTATACCCTGGGGGCTCATGTAAAACCTAATATCCTTTATCAGCGAATGACCGTGAACTTGCCGTGGCCCACGTGGTAGGCGCCCGAATCCACGGTGAAGAAGTAGAGCCCCGTGGCCACCTGGCTCCCGTTATCGTTATCCCCGTACCAGGTCGCCTGACCGAAGGCCTCGTCCACCTCTTCCTCCCCGATGGTGCGCACCAGGTCCCCGGAGAGCGTGTAGATGCGGACTATGACTCGAATACCGAACTTGAAGAAGAAGGTGAGGTGGTCGTCCCGCTCGGGGTAGTAGGGGTTGGGCCCCGCCATGACACCCTGGGTGAGCGGGTTGCGGATGCTGGTCACGTAGAGGGTCATGGGGTTGCCCGAATCGCTGATGCGCTCGATGTAGCAGGTGGATTCGGCGGAGCCGTAGGGGAGGGAATCGGGCGACGTGTCGGGGCCGAACTCCCGCTTCGAGAACTTTCCCGGGAAGGGGTCCCCGTCATCGCCCAGGTTCACCAGGAAATCCAGGTCGTTGTAACCGTCGGCCTCCTCCAGGTCCACGCCCTTGTGCAGCTTGTTCCCGTTGACGGTCGAGCCCGCGAGGTTGTCCTGGATGACCCGCTCGTCAATGTGCCAGATCAGAAGGCCGTCGCAGGGAGTCGGGTCGTCGGGGTCTATGTGCGCAAGATACGACAGGCCGCGGTCGAAGCCCACCTGCTGGCGGTTCTCCAACAGGAAGTACTCCTCCGGGCCGGCGACGGTGATCCTCAGGAACCGGGTTGCGTCGGGCGGCGCCGAGCTCTCGGCCCGGTAGACGGCGTGCGGCTGGTTGCGGCCCTGGGTGGCGTTGGTCACCGTGACCCAGCCGGCGTAGACCTTGCTCCAGGCGCAGGGGTGAACGGGGCAGTTGCCGGGAAGGGGGACGCGCTGGGGATAGGCCACGATTCCCGTCCAGGCCCCGTACCCCATCAGCCCCCAGTAACCGATGCCGTAGGAGTCGGCGTCCCAGCGGTGGGGGGTGGTGTCGTAGAGCGCGGGCAGACCGAGCGTATACCCGAAGTCGTGGCAGAACACGCCGATGGTGATCAGAAGCTCGTTGCCATCATCTGCGTTGTCCAGGAGCTCCTCGGGCACGACCATGAAATTATTTATCTTGACCCCGTCGTCGGTGGAGAACGACCCGGGACCCCCTTCGGACTCGAGGTCCCACTTGCAGCTCCAGATGTTCCCGGGGTCGCGGCTCTGCTCGGCGCCCCAGCCGGCGTGGACGACGAAGAGGGCGTCCACGTAGCCGTCGTCGTCGGAGTGCTCGGGATCGGCGGAGCGGGGTATGCCGTCGGGGCCGTCGTTGTCGTAATCGGCGAAGTTGATCCGGGGGTCGGCGGCCACCAGGGCGTAGCGCACCATCCCCTGGGAGTTTTGCGGGTAGCCGCCGAAACCGTACTCCCCGTCGGTGAAGAACGCGTAATCCAGGTCCTCCCCGGTGGGGTCGTAGGTCCCGCTGACCCGGATCCAGGCCGAATCCACGTCGGTTTCCTCGTCGCCCACGATGCGCACCCGGCTCCCGGTCACCTCGTCCCAGTAGTCGGTGAAGGTGCCCGGCTCCTGGTTGCGGCGGAAAATTATCTTACCGTACTCCAGCGGCGGGTGGATGTCCTTGTCCGCCGGCTGGTCGTCGAAATCCACCAACAGGACGAGGGGGCGGACGGTCAGGTTGGCCGCGGGGGGGGCCGGGGAGGGTCGGTCCACGCCTTCGGGTCGCTCCGGCTCGGTCAGGTTTACCGGGGCGGTGAGCCCGTAGTAGTCGTAGAGCTCCGGCGGCATGCCGGGCATGGCCCAGGATGCGCAGAAAAAAAGGAGCAGGAGGAGGGTCGCCCGCAACGGAGCCTCCGGCGTCGGATGCACGTTGTTAATATAGCAAAAAGGGGACCCCGGCGCCAGCCCGGGGTCCGGAGAGGAGGTGACCGGTTGCCGGCGGGCGCCGGGGCGCGACATGGAGAAGTACGGGGAGGATCGTCTAGTTGAACACGGTCTTGATCTCACCCCAGGTGCCGTTCTCCACGCCGCTCGAGGATTCCACGATGATGGTTCCCTTCATCATCGGATGGAAGGTGCAGTGGTAGTCCCACGTCCCGGCCGCATCGAAGGTGTGGGACCAGGACTCGCCGTGGTTGAGGGTGCCCGAATCCCAGGACGCGTCGTCCGCGGTGGCGGTGTGCGGGATCTGGTCCAGGTTGGTCCAGGTGACGGTGTCCCCCTCCATGACGGTCAGCGTGGCCGGGTCAAAGGCGAAGCCGGAAATGTCCACGCCGTACTCCGCGGCGGCGACGGTGGATACCAGGGCGAGCAGCAGAAGTAGTCTTTTCATCTTAACCCCTTTGTTATCAATCCGAATTTTCTGGGATGATCCTGAACGGGATAACCAAGTCTTTGCGTAGGTAATTATAGCGTTAATGATATTAATTCTCAATAATATTTTTCAGTTTTTTTCAATGACACGAAGATCGTTGCAGACCGCTCGGAATCGCCCTTCTCCGACGAACTGCGCGAACCGGCCGAAATCGACCGGAAAAGATGCCGCGCCGCCGAAAGAACGGCACCCCGTTTTCCCCGCCGCGGCGATTCAGGTACAATAACAGCTCACCATTCCCCCGCCGCAACCGTAACCGGGACGGCTGACGGGTGCCGAAAACCGCGCAGGCCATAGGTCGCTGGACGGCCCAGATTCTCGTCGGCGTCCTCGCCGGGCTGGCGACCCTCGTCGTCGTCGCCACCCTCGTCTTCCGCATCCTCTACCCCGAGGAGAAGCTCAAGGGGCTGGTGCTGGGGCTGGTCAACGAGAGCCTCCAGGGCGAGGTGACCGTCGGCCCCGTCTTCATCTCGCCCCTGACCGGCCTGGTGGCGCGCGACCTCGCGGTCCTCTCCAGCGAGGAGTTCGACCGGGCGCCGGTCGTGCGGCTCGACGAGCTCATCCTCCGCTACGATCTGGCAAAGCTCCTCACCGAGAACCGGATCAGCCTGGACGTGGCCGAGGCCCGAGGCGTCAAGGTCAACCTGATCGAGATTCCCGGCCTGGGCTGGAACGTCGAGCACCTGGTCCCGCCCAGCGAGGAGGAGAAACCGCCCTTCACCTGGGAGTCCCTCCCGGTGGAGGTCCGGCTCCGGCGCCTGTCCGTCCAGGAGCTGGAGATAGCGGTCTCGGACGGCATCTCGGCCAGCCTCGGAGGTCTCTCCCTGGTGATGGGGGGGTTCGACACCGGGAAACCCGGCCCCGTACTTTTGGCGATAAGGAAGGAGCCGGGGCCGGTCAGCCTGCGCCTGGGCCCGCCCGAGGCTCCCGAGGCCGCGGGGCGCATCGAGGAGCTGAGCCTGAAGCTGGACCTCGCCGTTCCGGGTGACCCGCTCGAGGCCACGGCGGTCTCGGGCGGTTTCTACGTCGCCGCCTCGGGTATAAATCTCTCCGCCCCCCTGGAGTTCGCGCCGGCCGGGGAGCTCATCCTGCAGGGCGACTTCGACGCCGACCTGGCGACGATGGGCGTCAACCTGACCGGGGGACGGCTGTCCCTGGGCGACTACCTCTCCCTGGGGCTGGAGGTGGCGGCGACTCTTAGCGGGGAACCCCGGGCGGCCGTGAAGCTCGCGCTGGACAAGGTCGAGCTGGGCCCCCTGGTCCGGGACCTGTCCCCCCTCCTGCCGGGTATCAACGCGTCGGGCGGGGTATCCGGCGCGGTGAACCTGGACGTGCGTCTGGACGAGTCCTTCGCGCCCCGGACGGTGGCCGTCGAGGCCGAGCTCGACCTCGCCCAAGTCGAGGGCGGGATGGCGCTGCCAGCGGGCCCGGCCAGCGTGGCGGGACTGAACGGCAGAATCGCCCTCAACACCGAGGTGGAGCTCGACGACCCGAGACCCACGGTGGGCCTGGCGGCGGACCTCTCCATCCTGAGCGCCGTCGAGGGACCCTACTCGGCGGGCGACCTGAAGCTCTCCGCGAAAGGGACGGTGAATCTGGGGGAATTTTCGACCCCGGGGCTCGAGGTTGACCTGACGGCCGGCTACCTGTCCAGCCTGGGCGAGCCCGGCCCCCTCCTGGTGGGCGACGTCGCCGTCGCCGGGACGTTCACCGCCGACCTGAAAGGCGGGAACTTCGCCGTCGAGGGGTTGAGCCTGGACCTGGGTGACACCCTGCACTGGCGGGGCGGCGTGAGGGCGGAAAACTTCGGCCGGGGGGGCGTCGTCGCCGACCTGGAGGAGTTCGAGGTGGACCTCGGCCGGGTGATGGCCCTGATCCCGCCCGGGATGGTCGAGCTGCCGCCGGTGAGGCCGGAGGGGAGAGTCAAGCTCCACGGGCGCGTCGAGCTGGCGCCGGGAGCCCTGGACAACCCCGACCCCCTGGCCCTGGCCCGCTCGCTCCGGACGAGCCTCGTCGTGGAGCTGGACGACGTCTCGGTCGGCCTCCCCCAGGGCGGGGCCGACGGCGTGAACGGCAGACTCGTGCTCGACTTCGACTCCGGCGACGGTGATGTGGAGCTGGACGCGACCATTGCCGACGTCGTCCTGGCCGACCTGCCCGTGCCCGTGCGGGGGGTGAAACTGGGGTTCAAGGGCCGCCTTAAAGGGCTGGAAGAAATCCAGTTGGAGAAAATCGAGGCCGACGTTGACTCGCTGGACCTAAACCTCACCGGAAACGGCGCGGTCTCCGACCTCCTCGGGACGCCCATCGCGGCTCTCGACCTGCAGGCGAGGCTGGGGCGGATCGGGCAACCCATGAAGGCCTGCGCGGGGATGGCGGACGTGGAGGGCCTGGTGGGCTTGGAGCTCGCCCTGCGCGGCCCGGTGCAGGGTCCGAAACCGATGCTGATCACCGGTCGGCTCCAATTCCACCAGATAAACTTCAGGCAGGGGGGCTTCCTCTCAGTCACCGGCATCGAGGGGGAGCTGCCGATTGACAACAAGGTGGTCCTCAGCGCGCCCCTCCCCTTGCCCGGAACCACCGAGGACCATTCATCACCCTTCGGCGAGCGCCGGTACGAGCTCCTAGCCCCCTTCACCCCGCCCCCCGACCTGACCATCGGGGAGGTCCGCCTGACCGGAGGGGGGATGCCCGAGATACGGGTGAACGACATCGAGCTCACCTGGGGCGTCACCGGCGGCGGGTTGCACATCTGGCGCCTGGCGGCAAAGGCCCTGGGCGGCAGCCTGGTGGGCAGGCTCAACCTCCTGTTGACCGACGTGGTCCCTAGCTTCAGCCTCCAGCTAGAGTTCAGCGACGTGAACGTGGGCTACCTCATCGAGGGCGTCGAGCCGACGGAAGGCGCGGAGATAAACGGAGACCTCCGCCTGAGCGGGAGCGGCGCGGATTTCGACGACATCATCACCCGGTTCGACCTGGAGGGGTCCGTCAACATCACACGGATCGGCAAAGAGGTCTTGGACAAAATGCTCCTCTTCCTGGACCCCGAGGGCACCAACCCCTCGATCACCCAGGTCCGCGGCCTGTTGGGCGGGTTTCAGAAGCAGCCGGACCTGGTCACGATGGACCTGAAGAACCAGCGCATGACGATGAAAATCCGCGTCGTGGACACCGGCTTTTCGCTGCTCTCCCTCTTCACCAGTTTCATCAACCTCTCCGAGTTCACCATCCCCCGCATCCCCATCGCCGACATCATGCGCCGCTACATGCTTCCCGAAACCCAGGGCGAAGGTGCGGACATCTACGATTGATAAATGAGACAAGGGGTTTTGCCAAGGGCATAGTTCGCTTCGCTCGGTTAAACCCCTTGCCCTCTATTGATCGCCTCGCATTCAAGGCACTCCGCCATCCCGACGGCAGGTGTCAGATATGACCGAAAAACCTCTCACCCAGACCCAGCTCAGGATTCTGTGCGCCGCCCGGGGGCTCCTGGAGCACCGGTCGGTGGGCGAGCTCCGGATGCGCGACATCGCCCGGGCCGGCGGCCTGTCGCCCGCGTCGGTGTACGACCACTTCCGGGGCAAGGACGACCTCCTCCGGGCGCTGTGGCAGCTCGAGGCGGCCGATCTGGCCGAGCGCTTCGAGCGGGCCCTCGAGACCGCCGCCGTGGGCGTGGGCGGCATGGTCGCCTTCGGTTACACGGTCTTCAGCGACTTCGCCGGTTACGCCAGGAGCCGGGCGCGCACCGTCGAGTTCCTCCTGGACTCCCGTTCCGGCGGGACGGCGAAGACCGCCCTGGCCCTGGGGCACCACCAGCTCCGCGCGCTTCTGGTCAGCGCCCTCCAGCGGAGCTTCCCCGGCATACCGCTCCGGCGGGCCAAGGCGCTTTCCGACCTGACCCTGGCCGTCACCTCGGGGCTGGCACTGGCACACCTCTACGGCGGGAACGAGCTGGGTCCTGACGAGCTCTTCGGGCAGTGGCTCGAGCTGCTCGAGCTGTCGGTGGATTATTTGAAGGATTAGAGCCGGCCTCGAAAAAAACCGATCCCGCGGGGTCGGTTTGTTTTTTAAAACCGGGAGCGTCAGGCCTTCCGGCGGGAATCCAGGTTTTTCCTCGCCCCGTCGCCGCCGGGGAAGGAGCGGAAGAAGTCGTCGAGCAGCCCGCAGACGTACCGGTCGCACCCGGCGCAGGTCGGCACGCCCCTTTCCGACGCACAGGACCGGATCCGGCAATCCTCGAACGAGCAGCCCGGCGCGTCCGACGGTCCGGCGAAGCAGCCGCCGCAGGGGATGGCCCCCTTCTCGACCGATTCGCCACCCCTCCCGACGACCAGGGACGGGCAGGCGTCGCAGTCCAGGCCGCAGAATCCGCCGCGCTCGAGCATGAATTACCCCACCCCGCCTAAAATCGCACCGTCAACGAGGGCTGCGAGACGCCGCCATTTTTGTCACCGCCCCCACCCAGAGCCGCGCCACCGCGGTAACTAATCCTTCCTGCGAGCCTCCAGATTGGCCTTGGCCTCGGGAGCGCAGGCGAAGAACTCGGCGAGTCGGTCGCAGGCGTAGTCGGGGCACTCGGCGCAGGTGTCCACGCCCTTCCCCATCGCGCAGGTCCGGATGCCGCACTCGTGGGCGTGGCAACCCGTGGGTTCGGGAGCCCGGGCGAAGCAGCCGGCGCAGGGGATGCTCTCCGGGGGAATCTTCGCCCCGTAGAGCTTCGACCATTCGGCCGCGACCGCCGCCAGGGCCGCCTCGTCGCCCTTCCGGGTGGCCAGGAGGGCGGGGCAGGCGTCGCAGTCAATTCCGCAGTACCCTCCAAACTCGAGCATCACCTTCCTCCTGGAGGAGACGAAAGGTAGCGCCGTGCCCGACCGGCCGACCTCTTCCACCCGAAGACGTCCTGGCGGAAAGGGGCGAGCTTTGCGGGATTCTTCGCCGGGAAATCGAAACCGCTCACCTAGAAGCCTGGAACCAGCGCCCGCTACTTCTTCTTCAGCGCCTCTTTCGGAGCGCCGCACTTGGGGCACGCCTTCGGACAGCAGCGCACGTCTTGGGTCACGTGACCGCACTTGCCGCAGACGAATACCGCCAAAATTCCTCCTCGGAAAAGGGGTTTCGACGCCCCTTTATGGTAATCCATTTTCGGACGGGCCCGCAAGGGCGCGCCCCGGCCCCCGGAGGGTTGACTAGCAAAACGCCCTCGACTATACTCACCCCCGCCGTGTCTGCGACAGCGCAGCGATTCACCGCCGGTGCCGGGGTGGCGGAACTGGCAGACGCGCAAGGTTGAGGGCCTTGTGGGGGCAACCCTGTAGGAGTTCAAGTCTCCTTCCCGGCACCACCCGACCACCGGATGAACCGATAACGGGCTGATGGGCGCAATCGGCTCGTGGGACGAACGACCGGTTGGGCCCTTTCAATTTCCAACCCCCAAGCCGGGAACGACCAAGTTCAGCATGCCGCTCTTTAAGACCGAGGCCCTCGTCTTGGCGGCCCGCCCCCTGGGCGACACGGAAAAAATCGTCACCCTCCTCACGCCGAAGCTGGGGGTCATCCGCGCCGTGGCCAAGGGGGCCCGCCGACCCAAGAGCCGTCTGGCCGGCGGCACGGTGGCCTACCGGGTGATCGAGGCGCTGGTGTACCGGAAGGAGGGGCGCGAGCTCGACTTCCTCTCCGAGGCCCACGTCCTTTCGAGCGCCCCCCGCATCGGGAGCGACTGGCGGCTTTTCCTCCATGCCGGCACACTGGCGGAGACGGCCCTGGCCGCGGGCGAGGATTGCTACCAGCTCCTGTGTACCGCGCTCGAACTGCTCGAGGGCGGCATAGACCCCCGCCCGGTATCCCTGTTCTTTTTCAAGAGCCTTTTAAAGGCCCAGGGGCTCTGGCCCGATTTCTCCCGCTGCGCCGTCTGCGACGACGACCTGACGGGCGGGGCGGCGGTGGACGTGGCGGGCGGGCGCGTTTTGTGCCGCAGGCACCGGCGCGAGGGGTTTTTGGCGATAAGCGCGGGCGGAGTCCGGCTCCTCGAAGGGATCGAGCGCCGGGCGGTTCTCAAGGGCCGCCACGAAGCCGCTGTTCTCTCGGGCGCGCTCAAGGTCTGTCTTTCGCTCGTCGAATACCACTTCGATCTCCGTCTGCGATCCACGGAGCTGCTTACGGGTGCCGAAGGTCTCCTCGGACGGACGGCGAAGGTAAAAGGGGGAAATTTATGAAAGTCGGCATCAACGGGTTCGGCCGGATCGGACGCACGCTGCTGCGCTACGCCCGGGGCCGGTACGATTACGAGATAATCGCGATAAACGACATCACCGACCCGAAAACGCTGGCGCACCTGCTGAAGCACGATTCGATCCACGGCACGTACTCCGCCGACGTTTCGATAGACGGTGACCATCTGGTGGTGGACGGCGACCGGATCCGCGTGTTCTCGGAACGCGATCCGGCGAAGCTGCCCTGGGGCGAGCTTGGCGTGGACGTGGTGCTGGAGGCGACCGGCCTCTTCCGCGACCGGGCCGGGGCCGGGAAGCATCTCCAGGCCGGAGCCAAGAAGGTCGTCATCAGCGCCCCCGGCAAGGATCCGGACATCACCGTCGTCCTCGGCGTCAACTTCGACGCCTACGACCCCAAGAAGCACCACATCATCTCCAACGCCAGCTGCACCACCAACTGCCTGGCCCCCGTGGCCAAGGTGCTCCACGAGTCCTTCGGGATCGAGCACGGCCTGATGACCACCATCCACTCCTACACCAACGACCAGCGCATCCTCGACCTCCCGCACAAGGACCTGCGGCGGGCGCGGGCGGCGGCGATGAACATGATCCCCACCACCACCGGCGCCGCCAAGGCGGTGGGCCTGGTTCTGCCCGATCTGGCCGGGAAGCTCGACGGCATCTCCGTCCGGGTTCCCACCCCCGACGTTTCGCTGGTGGATCTCGTCGTGCTGTTGAAGCGCGAGGCCTCGGCCGACGAGATAAACCGCGCGGTCAGGGCGGCCGCGGAGGGCCCCCTCAAGGGCATCTTAGTCTACTGCGAGGAACCCCTCGTCTCCAGCGACTTCATCGGCAACCCCGCCAGCTCCATCTTCGACGCCGAGTACACCAAGAGCTACGGCTCCTTCGCCAAGGTTTTGGCCTGGTACGACAACGAGTGGGGCTACTCCTGCCGCACCGCCGATTTAATCGCCAAGCTCTTCTAGGGGGAACCGAGACAGGAGGGCTCAGGGGAACCATCTAAAACCCTGTACCCTCCAAGAGGTGGGGATGATCTTCTGGCGGGAGTGGCTGAGGGGTGCCTTTCGGCAAATTTTCGGGTGGCCGGCGCGGCTCCTGGCCAAGCTGAATGTCTCGCCGCTGGCCCTGACCCTCTGCGGTCTTCTGGCGAGCCTGGGCGCCGGTTTCCTCTTCACCTTGGGCGACCTCCCGGGCGCCGCGTGGCTTATACTGCTCGCCGGTTTCTTCGACATGACCGACGGGCAGGTGGCCCGGCTGCGCGGTCTGGAATCCAAGCGCGGGGCCTACCTCGACAGCTTCACCGACCGCTGGGCCGACGGGGCGGTCCTGGCGGGAATCGCGTATCTCACGGCCCGGCAGGGGGACTGGCTCTACCTGGGGATAACCCTGGCGGCCCTGGTCGGTTCACTTACCGTCAGCTACGCCAAGGCCCGCGCCGAGAGCCTCGCCGTGGAATGCAAGGTCGGCTTTTGGGAGCGACCGGAGCGGATGGTGCTCCTCCTCGCCGGCGCCTTCGTGGGTTATACTGCGCTCAAGATTTGTGTTATTATCCTGGCCGTGGGGACATTCTGCACCGCCCTCCGCCGTCTGGCGTACACCCTCGCGAGGCTGTCGGAGACCGACGGGAAGGACGGGGAGTGAACCCGGTTTAAGCAAGGGGCTTAAGCCCCTTGTCCCAATGAACGCAGCACAAGGGGGTGCGCCCTGATGGCCGGCGAGGTTAGAGTTGCCGTTGTCGGGGTGGGCAATTGCGCCAGCTCCCTCATCCAGGGCGTGTGGTTCTACCGGGACGCGCCGGAAGACGCACAGGTGCCCGGCCTGATGCACGTCAACCTGGGCGGATACCACGTCCGGGACATCCGCTTCGTCGCCGCCTTCGACGTGAACGCCGACAAGGTCGGCCGCGACCTCTCCGAGGCCATCTTCGCCCCGCCCAACAACACCTTCCGCTTCGCCGAACCGCCCCTCCTGGGAATCCGAGTCCAACAGGGTCCCCTCCTCGACGGCATCGGGAAATACCTCCGCGACATCGTTCCGCTGGCCACGGGCGAGCCGGTGGACGTCGCCGCGACGCTGCGGGAATCGGGCGCCGAAATTCTGCTCAACTACCTCCCCGTGGGCAGTGAAAAGGCCACGCGCTTCTACATCAACGAAGCCCTCAAGGCCGGCGTGGCCGTCGTCAACTGCGTGCCGGTCTTCATCGCCTCCACCGGCGAGTGGAACGCCCGCTTCACCTCCAAGGGGCTCCCCCTCATCGGCGACGACGTGAAGAGCCAGGTCGGGGCCACCATCATCCATCGCATCCTGGCCAAGCTTTTCGAGGACCGCGGGGTGTCGCTCAAGCGCACCAGCCAGCTCAACGTCGGGGGCAACGCCGATTTCCTCAACATGCTCGAGAGGGAACGCCTCGAGAGCAAGCGCATCTCCAAGACCCAGTCGGTCACGAGCAACATCTCCCAGCACCTCGGCGACGAAAACATCCACATCGGCCCCTCGGACTACGTCCCCTGGCTCAAGGACCGGAAGTGGGCCCATATCCGCCTCGAGGGCGAGGCCTTCGGCTCGGTGCCCCTCAACCTGGAGCTCAAGCTGGAGGTCTGGGATTCGCCCAACTCGGCCGGCGTGGTCATAGACGCCATCCGCTGCGTCAAGCTGGCCCTGGACTCAGGGCTGGGCGGAGTTCTGGAGGGACCGTCGGCCTACTTCATGAAATCCCCCCCCGTGCAGCACCCGGACGACGTGGCCCGGAACATGGTCGAGGAGTTCATCGCGGGGTACGCGAAATCGAACGTTTCAACGCCGGCGAGACCGGTAAACCCCTCCGCCAAGGCCGGCGTCCCGACCAAGGCCCGTTGAGCGGCACCCGGTCGCTGCCCGGGCACTGCGCGAACCACACCGATCGCCCCGCCGTCGCCGGCTGCCGGCACTGCGGGGATTTTCTGTGCGCCGAGTGCGTCGCGGCGGGCGAGGATGGTATCTGCCCGGTCTGCGCGGGGGTGGGGAGCGACAACCCGGCGGCCCTCTGGGAACGCAAGAGGGGCGCGGGCGGTTTCTTGAAAATATTCTGGGGCGTTTTCCGCGGGCCGGAAAAATTTTTCAGCGGGATGCCCCACGGGCGGGGAGCTTGGTATGCCTACCTCTACGCCGGAATCGCCCTTCTCGTATCGGCGCTCCTGACCACCGGGATGACCTGGCTCGTCGGGGGCGGGCCCGAAGGCGCGCCCGTGGGCGAGCCCTTCCCCTGGTATATCGCGCTCAACGCGGCGGGGCTGGCCGGGCTCCTCCTCCTCGACGCCGCCGCCATCTTCGGCCTGGGGCGGCTGTACCGGAGCGGGCTCGCCGCAGGCTGCGCCTTCCGGGACGTCCTGCGCGTCGCGGCCTACGGCGCCACGGCCTACCTCGTCTTTTTCATCCCCGTTTTCGGGCCGCTCTTGGCCCTGGCCCTGAGCCTGGTCTACCTGACCCTGGGGGCCCACCGCGGCCTGCACCTGAGCGTCGCTCAGTCGCTCTCCCTGGCCCTGCTGCCGGTCATCATCCGCTTCGGCGCCATCTGGATTATCTACGGCGACCGTTTCTGGGAGCTCGTCGCCGGTTAAGGCTAGCCTTTTGACCCTGGTCTCGGGACCGATTATTTCCTATAATAGGGGTGTGGACGTCCGGGAGGTTCTGATGAAAACCCGCTGGTTGATATCTGTGGTGCTGCTGACGGCGGTGGCCGGGATGACCGCCGAGGAGGACGCCGGGACGGCCGCTCTGCCCTTCCTGCGGCTCGGAGTCGGTGCTCGGGCTCTGGCGCTCGGGGAGGCCTTCGTCGCCGACGCCCGGGACGCCGAGGCCGCGGTCCTCAACCCGGCGCTTCTATCGAAGAACCGCCGCCATGCCGTCACCTTCACCCACGACGAGTACCTGTCCGACCTCACCTTCGAGTTCGGCGCCTACGCCTTCCCGCTGGCCGGGGGCGAGGCCGGGAGCATCGCCGTCGCGGCGCGCTATATCTCCTACGGCACCCTCGAGGGCTACGACGAGTACGGCGTACCCACGGGCGAATTCCCGGCGGCGGACCTGGCGGCCGGCGTCTCCTACGGGGTCGAGCTCTTCCAGGGCTTCGGCGCAGGCGCGACGGTGAACTACATCTACTCGCGCATCGACGACGTGAACACCTCGACCGTCGCCTTCGACCTGGGGCTCGCGTACCAACCGCTGAACGCCCTCCGCCTCGGCTTCACCGCCACCAACCTCGGACCCGACGTCAAGTACGTGAGCCTGAAGAGCCCGCTTCCGGTAACGCTGCGCCTGGGCGCCGCCGGGGACATCCTCGACCTGCCCCGGCACAAGGTCACCCTCTTCGCCGACGGGGTCTACCCCTTCTACGCCGAGCCCTACGGGGCCTTCGGCCTCGAGTACACCATGTTCGACCTGGTGAGCTTCCGGGGCGGCTACCGGCTGGGGCACGACACGGCGACTTTCTCCTTCGGCGTCGGTTTCCGGTTCGCCCTGTGGGACACGGTGCTGTTGAACCTGGACTACGCCTACGCCGACTACGGCGACCTCGACGCCACCCACCTCTTCACCCTGGGGCTTCTCATCTAAGCCGAGGAGACGACATGCGACGCACGACGCTTCTCGCCTTTTTGGCATCGGCGGCGGCGATTACCCTCGCCCTCGGTTGCACAACGCCCGCCGACGACAATCAGCCGCCGACCGAGACCACGGAGTACGTGGCCGACAAGATGAACGACCGCATCGTCATGCTGGACTCCGAGGGGAACACCACGGGCTTCTACGAATTCGTCACCCGGCCCACCGACGTTTCCCTTTACCCCGGGGTGAACGCCCTGTGGGTGGCCGACTACTCGGGGGACAGGGTGGTCGAGCTCGACCTCGACCTGGGAACCGTCGCCACCACCGAGGATGGTCTCCTGAACGACCCCATCGCCGTGTCGGTGACGGGGGACGGGGACTGCTGGGTGGCCGACCGGGTCAACCACGCCTTCGTGCGCCTGGACTCGGATGCCGAAGAGTTGGGCCGCGTGACCGTGGACGGCCCCACCCGCTGCGTGGCCTGGGACGAGGCGAACGACTGCTGCTGGTGCGCCGACGAGAGCGGCAACCTCTACGCTTTCGACGGCGGCCTCACCGGCGACGGGAGCGAAGCCGACGCCCGGGTCACCGTCACCGGCCTGGGCGTCGTCCGCGGCCTGGCGGTGGACCCGGACGGGGACCACGTCTGGGTCGGCGACAGCGATGACGACCGCGTCCTCTGCCTGGACTCCGACGGCGGCGTAATCCATACCACCACCGATATCGAAGACCCCCACGGATTGTCCGTGGACTCCGACGGCGACTGCTGGGTCGCGGCGCGGGGAGGGTCGGTGCTGCTCCTCGACGCCGGGGACGGGTCGGTGCTGGAGAGCTACGAGGGCCTGAACGGGCCGGTGGACGTCTCCGCCGGGCCGGGCGGCGGGGTCTGGGTGGTGGAGGAGACCGCGGGCAGGGCCAAGCTCCTCCGGGACGGCGACACCGTTTACGACGTGGAGGGGTTCTCCTCCCCGGCGGCCGTCGTGGTGTACGACCCCGAGCTCTGGTAGGGGAAGCCCGGAAACGAAGCGAACGGCTCGCCGTCGCGAGTAACGCCCCGGCGAACCGTCGGGATGCCGTGGTTTTTAAACGTGATTGGCCTTTTTCGGCAACGGCGGTTGCCGCTTGGCAAGGGGTTAAAACCCCTTGTCTGGGATTGAGATGAAGCTGAAAGAGACGGCCTCCATCGCGGCGGTCCTGATCGGCGCCCTCCTCGCCGGTGGCTGCACCGGTCCAACCGGCGGAGGCGGATTCGATCCGACTGCCGTGAACGACTGGGTCTACCAGCTCGAGAAGGTGGACCTCGGAGAGCTCGGTGCCAGCGCCTTCGATCTGGTGGTGATGGATTACTCCTCCGACGGCTCGGAGGACGGAGAGTGGACGGCGGCGCAGATAGATGGGCTGCGCGACCGCGGCGGGGATCAGCCGAAGATCGTCCTGGCCTACCTCTCCATCGGTGAGGCGGAGGATTACCGCTGGTATTGGGGATCGGACTGGGAGCCGGGGAACCCCGACTGGCTGGGGGACGAAAACCCCGAATGGCAGGGGAACTACCTGGTGCGCTTCTGGGACCCGGAGTGGCAGGCCATCGTCTACGCCTACCTTGATAAAATCATCGCCCAGGGCTTCGACGGGGTGTACCTGGACAAGCTGGACTCGTGCTGGGACCTGGAGGATGAGCGGGAGAGCGCGCCGGCGGAGATGGTCGCCTTCACGAAGGCCATTTCCGACTACGGGAAATCGAGGCGGCCCGGCTTCCTCTGCATCGTCCAGAACGCCGCCGCCCTGGCCGCCGACTTCCCCTGGCACCCGTACGACGTGGACGGCATCGGGCAGGAGGAGCTCTACTTCTTCGACGACGAAAACCCCCGCCCGGATGAATCGGGCGAAGACGAGGGCCGCCACGAGTTGGAGGGCTACCTCGACCTCTTCCTGGACGCGGGCGGCATCGTCCTCACCGTGGACTACTGCGATTTACAGATCAATATAGACGAGGCCTATAGCCTTTCGACGCTCAAGGGGTACGTGCCCTACTGCACCACGGTGGACCTCGACGAGCTGCGGATCAACCCCGACCACGAGCCGGATTGAGGAGACAAGGAGTAAGACAAGGGGTTTAAACCCCTTGCCCTCGAATAAGATGCGCGTCATAGACATCACCCGCCCGCTGGATAGCGCGTCCCCCTGGCCCGGCGAGAGGGGTCTGGAGCGCGCGCTTACCAAAACCCACGCCCGCGACGGCTGGGAGACCTCCGAGCTCTCCCTGTGCGCCCACCTGGGCACCCACGTGGACGCCCCGGCCCACCTTTTTCCCGACGGGAAACGCCTCGGTCAGCTTTCGCTCGACCCCTTCGTCGGACCGGCGCTGGTGGTGGACTGCGGCGACGCGAGGGTAATCGGCCGAATCCCGTCCGCGAATGGGATAAAATCCGGTGATCGGGTTCTGTTAAAAACGCTCAACTCCGCCCGCCGGGAGGGCGGATTCTTCGAGGATTTCTGTTACCCGACGGAAGACGCCGTCCGGGCGCTCGTCGAGCGGGGAATCAGCCTTCTGGGCGTGGACGGTCCCAGCGTGGACGGCTTCGAGAAGGAACCGGTGGTCCACCGCCTGCTTTTTGAAAGGAACATCCCCGCGCTGGAGGGGCTGGACCTCTCGGTCGCCGCGCCGGGCCGCTACACCCTGGTCTGCCTGCCGCTCAAGATTGAGGGGGCCGAGGGCGCCCCCTGCCGGGCGGTGCTGCTTGAAGGTTGATTCCGCTTAATGTAGGGCGGGGACTTCAGTCCCCGCCGCATATCAAAGGTTGCCCTCACCCTCAATCCCGTGCCTCGCAGGCCTCCCACGGGGAGAGGGAGACGGGCGCCCCGACAATGGACCGATAATTACCCGGCCACCGATCCTCAAGCCGGTCTTACCTCCCCCCCTAAAAAAAGGCGGCCCCCGCGGGCCGCCTTTTTATCGGTGTCACCTTAGAAAACGATGACCAGATCGAACGCGCCTTCGACGGACATGGGGGTGGGATCGAGTGTAATGGACCACTCGTCGCTCTCGACCAGGTCGGTGGCGTTGTAGTGCAACAGGGCGCCGATTCCAATCCCGAAGTTGTTGGAGAACATCAAATCCGCGCCCAGGCCTGCTTCGAAGCCGATGCTTCCACCTGTCCCATCCATGGTGTATCCCCCCGAATCGTCGTCCCGAAACAACTCGACCGTCGTCAGGGCGTATCCCGCACCGACCTCTATCCAAGGCCGAAACGTCCCTTCGGCGATGAAGTTGACCTTCAGCCCCAATCCCAGGAGCAACTCCATGAATGAGTTCTCCCCCCCGAAGTATCCCTCAGCTTCAAACGTGTCTAGATAAGTCAACAGGGACGTGTACAGACCGACTCCGACGTAGGGGGAGAAGAAGTAGTGGAACTTCAACCGCGCCCCTAACCGGACTCCCTCGGTCCAGCCCTCGACATCCGCCGCGCCGTAGGGGTCGTTGATAGCCATGCCCGCCAACCCGCCGAGCGAGAGAACCAGACGGCCGCCTTTGCCGCTGGGACGAGTCGTGGTTGTGGTGACCGCCTCGTGCCCGTCGGTCTCGGCCCTTCCGCCCAGGCGCACCTTGTCGCCCGTTATCGGCGGAACGTCGCCCGAATAGAGCGCTTCCGAGAGCTCGTCGGCCAGCACCTTGGTGATCTCCGCCTCGCCCAGCTCCTCGATGTCGCGGCCCAGGAAGGCGCCGGTGTCGGGGTGGTAGTACTCCTCGCCCAGGCGGTAAATCTCCACCGTGTCGCCCTCTTTCACGCCCTCCTGCCTGCCCAGGTCCAGCTTGACCGTGTTCCCGGAAACCGAGACCACGGTGCCGACCAGGGGGATGTTCGCGGCCAGGCGGGCGGCCATCTCCCGGCAGGCGGACAACAGGCCGTCCAGGCTGTTCGATTCGGCCGACTCGGAGAGCTCGACCTTGCCCAGGAAGACGTCCACCACCCGGACGGTGGCGGTGTACGTTTCGCCCACCTTGGACACCTTGCCCACCACGACCTTGGACGCGCCGGCCAACTGACCGACCTGGACGAAGCACTCCGTGGTCGTGCAGCCGGAAAGGGCCAGCCCCTGCTCCTCCATGAGGGCGTTCAGCCGCTCCCGCTCCACAACCTCGAAGCGCTTCGTGTTGATCAGGGCGTCCAGGAGCGTGTCGGCGATCCCACTGGCGGACGCCTCGCTCACCCCGGAGGCCTCCAGGCCGATGAAGGCCACGGTTGTCTTTTCAGCGGCGAGTGAGCCCGCGGCGAGGACGACCAAGAAAAGGCCGATAAAGAGCTTGCGCATCAACCCCTCCTTAAAGAGCCCGGAAGCACACTTAAAGAATCTGGTAGCAAAGACCAATTATAACTTCAGTATTATACCACACAAACGCGGGAACGCTCCGCCACCAGTTTGTTGAGGAGCCTCGACGCCCCGTCAACCGATACGGCCGGACGCCGCGAGCCAGTAAACCGTCCGGCCTAAAAGGAGGGTCGCGAGGCCGCAGAACATCGAAGCCTTCAACCAGCGCTGGACCTTACCGGCCTCCCCCGTCCGACCAAGGCCGTACGCGCCGACGATAACGAGGGGCAGCGCCATCCCGACGGCCACGGCCAGGGTGTCCACCCAGAAGAGGCGGTCGAAGAAGTAGAAGAGCGCCAGGGCCGGCGTCACGGCGAAGGCGACCGAGGAGCCGACCAGCCTCGCGGTACCCTCGCCCAGACGCACCGCCAGCGTCCGCTCCCCCGTCTCGGCGTCCCCGGGCAGGTCTTCCACGTCCTTGAAGATTTCCCGGGAGAGGTTCACCAGAAAGGCCAGGGCGGCCAGGGGGATGACGCGGTCCAACCCGCCCGTCACCGTGGCGCCGTAGGCCAGGGCCAGGGAGGTCATCAGCGCCACCGCCAGGTTTCCCGCGAGCCCGGTGTGTTTGAGGCGCAGGGCGTAAACGGCGGAGAGCAGGATGCAGAAGGGAACGATGATGTGACCCGCCGGGGGGCCGAGAATGGTCAGCCCGATGGCGGCGGCCCAGGCGCAGACGCAGAACACGACGGCGGCGCGCGGCGAGAGATGACCCGCCGGCAGGGGGCGCCCCGGGCGGTTGATCCGATCGGCGGCGAGGTCCACCCGGTCGTTGAGGGCGTACCCCCCCGCGGCGACGAGGCTCAGGGCGGCCGCGGCGGCGAGGAGCGGGCCGAGCGCCTCCCGCCACCCGGACGTCGGGCACGCGCCGGGGGGCAGGGCCAGGGCGGCGCCGAAGACGACGGCGGCGAACACGAGCAGCATGTTGATCGGCCGAGCCAGTTCTACGATGGCCCTGAATTTCGTCACCGCCAAAAATACCGCCTAGAGAAGGAGCCTCAGTTTCAAAACCAGTCCCGGGGCGTTTTTAAGGGCGTAGCCGATGATTCTCAAGGGGGAAATTTCCCCCAGCTCGCCCTTCGCCGCCCCGGCCCCCAGGGCCGCCACGGCCTGGTCAACCTCGTCGTCGGTCAGGCTCGTGACCAGGGTCTTGATCTTGTAGAGCTGGCGGTGCTCCCGACCGTGCCGTTCCCGCCAGCATTTTTCATAGACTCCGAGGGCCTTGGCCGTGGGCTCCGCGCCGGACTTCAACACCTCGACCGCCGTCTCCCCGGTCAGCCGCCCCGCCTCCACGGCCCAGTTGATCCCCGCCCCGGAGAAGGGGTCCACCTGCCGCGCGGCGTCGCCGACCAGCATGCAGCCCTCGCCGACGAAGCCCCGGGGCGGCGGCGGCGTCGGGACACAGCCGTGGACCTCCTCCAGCACGGAAATTTTTGGGAAATTCACATCGAGGAAGTCGCGCAGGTAGGCCTGCGCCGGCCGCGATTGACCGGTACACTTAATTCCGAGCCCGACGTTCGCCGTCCCCCGGCCCTTGGGGAAGAGCCAGGCGTAACCCCCGGGGGCGACCCGGGAACCGAGGAAAAAGTAAACCGTGTCGTCCTCCACCCACTCGGGCAATCCGGCGGCCAGCACCTGGGCCCCGACATGCACGTCGGTCGGGGACAGATGCCCGGAAAGGCCCGTCCAGCGCCCGACCAGCCCCTCGACTCCGTCGGCGCCGACGAGCACCGGGGCTTCCACCGTCTCCACCCCGCCCGGACGACGCACACTGACCCGCCACCCGGCACCGCCCCGCTCGGCGTGGAGCGCCTGGGTCTTGACCCGGAGTTCGGCCCCGGCCCCGACGGCCCGCTCGGCGAGGTGGAGATCGAAGAGCTTCCGCTCGAGGACCCAGCCGGCGCCATCTTTTCTTACATGGGCCCGGTTGCCCCCCGGTGAGACGGTTATTCCGCCGTGGAGATGAGCGGCACGGTAAGGCGGGGCGAGGTCGCCCGCCGGACCGTCGGGGAAGAGCACCCCGTCGTCGCCCAGCTCCTCGACGAACCCATCGTGTCCCACCGCCTCGGCGCAGCGCACCGGGAAACCGACCTGCTGACGCTTCTCCAAGAGGAGCACCCGCAGGCCGCCCCGGGCGGCGTGGTAGGCGGCGCTGGAACCGGCGGGACCGGCCCCCACGACTATAAGATCGTAGCGCATACCTCTCTTCGCACGATACCAAACCAAGTATAACTTAAGGTGTCACCTGTTTATCGAATCGTCTGGGAAGTGTTCCCACAAGGCGGCTCGGCGCGTTTAGTACTTCTCGACGGTTGGCCCAGCAACCCGAACAGGGAGAGTAGTCCAGGTGTTGACATCCCGAGCCGGTAGGCAAGGGGCTAAAGCCCCTTGTTTCAAACGGGGGGCGAGCCTCCCACTCCGCCCGCATAGCCGATGCTGCGCTGTTGCCCGTCCCCCGTACTCAGCGACTGGATGGTATACCTCAATCACACAGAAACCTAACAAATACACGCTGTCACCAATCTCCAACCGACACCCCATCTCCGAACTGAAAAGGCGAGGCTCGACGCCCCGCCCCTTCAGTCCGATTTCGGTGTCGCCCCCAAATATAGTGGACGACGCCCTTAGTGCTCCACCCCTTCAGACCGATCGTGAGGATTAAACAGAGCTCATCGTCGGCCAGCCTCGACGCCCCGCCCCTTCAGTCCACATTCGGTGTCGCCCCCAAACATGGTGGGCGGCACACTCTACGCCCCGCCTCGTCGGTCCGGTCGCTCGACCTAGTAATCCATCGCCTTGATCTGACCCCAGGAGGTCTCCTCGACCCGGGTCTGCCAATCGCCGAGGTCCACCCGGGCGGACTGGACGATCTGCTTGGTCTGGAAATTCTGGACGATGACGTAACCCAGAAGGTCGTCCAGCTTCCACACGGGGTCCACGTCGAACTCCTGGGTCCAGTAGTGGACGCCCTCGTTGTCGGGGATGAGCCAGCCGGGGTAATCGGGCTCGGTGATGCGCATGGTGTAGTTGTAGTGCCTCCCACCGGCGTTGAGGTCGTTCTCGACGATGATGAAGTAGGCGCGGTAGTAGCCGTCGGGAACGTCGTCGGTCCACTCGAACCGGGCGTCGAAGTAGCCGTCGTCGCCGGTGATGTTCCCGTCGAGGACGATATCCATGGGGCTGGGTACGCTGATTCGGTTGGCTACTTGCCCTCCGGCGCTGCTCCAGCCGACCCTGGTCCCGTCCACGTAGGTGTCGGGAACGGAGCTGACCCCGTAGAGGGTCCGCCGGTTGTTCTGGTCAACCGGGTTGTAGAGGTAGTAGGGATCGCTGGCCCCGGGCCAGTTCATGTGCCACACGCAGAGGATCATGTCGTCATGGTATTGCGCGTCAATGGCCTCCCACGCCGCGTCTGCCGAGGGGCAACTGGGTCAGGTGTAGTTGGTGAAACCCTCGAGCACCACCATGCGCTGGGTGGCGAAACTCGCCGCGACGAGGACTAACAGCAAGAGGGCGGCTTTCCGCATCTCTCCTCCTTCGTGTATATGTCTGTGATTTGCCAAAATCCCCACGAGCTAATTCTTATACTAAAAGCATCCGTGCGTCAAGGCTTCTCGTTGACCGACTCCAGGAGTTTCGGCAGGGTCTCCTCGGCCGATTTCAGGTCCGTCACGGCGTCGGAGTACGTGTCCAGAATCTCCCTGACGCGCTCCTGACGGGTGATTCGATCCATGGACCCGCCCTCGTACTCGAGGACCAGGGCCTCGTAAGCCTCCTTGGCGTCGGAGAGGATGTCGGCGGCCGCGATGGCGGCGTCGTAGGCCGCGGTGCGTTCCTCGCCGAGCTCGGCCAGACTCTCGGGGGCGGTGAGGTTGAAGAGGCGCAGCTTCTCCACCGGCGTCTCTATCGTGCCGAGCAACGCCTCGTCCACCGGGACGGTCATGCCCAGCTCGTCGCTCTTCGAGAGCAGCTCCTTCACCTTCTCCGAGGAGAGCGTGCCGAGCAGCTCCTTCAGGAGCAGATCGTAGGGCCGGCAGTCGTTCAGGTAGTTGGCCTCGGCACCGGACTGCTCGATCGTGTTGGATTCGCAACCCGAAACGACGAATCCGAGCCCGGCCAGGATAACGGCTATAAATCTCACGGTTCGCTCCTCAATGGGTAAGGTTCGTTACTTCCTCGTACAAATTGAGATGGTCCTCCGCCACGTCGCCCCAGGTCCGCCGGGTCTTCTCAGAGCCCAGGCGGCGGAGGTTTTCGGCGAAAGCGGCGTCCTCGAGCACCCGGCGCAGGGCGCGGCGCACGTCCTCCACGGACGACGGATCGCAGTAGCTGGCGGCGTCGCCCGCGACCTCGGGCAGAGCTCCCGCGCGGGCCAGCACGGCCGGGCAGCCGCAGGCGAGCGCCTCGACCGCCGGGAAGCCGTAGCCCTCCTCGAAGGAGGGGAACAGGAGCGCCGCGGCCCCCGTGTACAGGGCGGGGAGATTTTCCGGGTATCCCAGATAGCGGACCCGACTCCCCAGCGGCGCGGTCAGCTCACCCTCGCCGGGTCGCGGTCCACCGCTCACCGCGAGCTCGAGGTCGAACTCCTCCACGAGCCCCCGGGGCGCCCCGAAGATGGCCCGCGGGTTCTTCCGAAAAACCCGGGAACCCAGGTGGAGGATGTACCTCCCCGGTCGCAGCCCGTATCGCCCGCAAACCGCCTCCACCTCTTCAGGCGGCCGCGGTCCGAAGCCCGTGGGCGGCGCCCAGGGGATCACCCTGACCACCCCGTCGGGGAGACCGAACCGGGCGGAAATCCCCCGGGCGGAATGGAGGCTGGGCGTGATCACGGCGGCGACGCGGGCCAACTCTCGGGCCAGCTGACGGCGCCGGTCCCTGGCGTAACCCAGTTGGGGGGCCACGTCGTGCAGAGTCAGGACGCAGGGTAAACGACCGCGGTACAGCAGGCGGTTGGACGGACCGTGCCACAGGTCGGCCTCCACCCCGAACCGCCGGCGCCGAAAAAAAGTCCTGCACGGCGGGGAGCCCCAGACGGCGAGCCTGGAGGCCACCGGCCGGTGAACCCTGCGGCAGAAGAGGCTCAGCTCAACCCGTGGGTTTCCCGCGAAAACCCGGAGCAACTCGTCGGAGTACCGCCCCATCCCCTGGGACTGCGGACGAAACGCCTCGGTCGCGTCGAAGGCCAGGCGCAGTGACATAGGGGCCTCGGGTCCAGACCGATGTGCGCGGACGGTTTAAGGCCGCGGTTCCACGCTCCGTCCGCCGACCCACGCGCCGTCACCGATTCCTCGATTTAAGTATACCACGGCGCGGACCGATTGAACAACGCGGTCGGCGGGCCCGTCTTGCCGCGGGTGGGGTCCTCTGGTAAGATAGACCCGTGAATTACATTTCACCCGAGGGTCTTATGAAAAACCGGTCGGTGTTGACGGCGCTCCTCCTCATTTTTCTCCTGACCGCCGGTTGCGGCGAGGGGGAATCCAAGCTCGAAGAGGTGAAGCGCTACCACGAGGAGATGGACGGCCCGGATGCGGACGTGCTGCTCCTGACCGAGCAGATCCGCCGCTGGACCGACGGTATCGCCGGGCTGGATCCCGAAATCGTCGGCCGCGAGGCCCCGGGGCTTTTAAAAGAGGCGCTCACCTACCAGGAGAAGGCCTACGAGTTCGGCGAATTCTTCGACAGCGCCAACTACAAAACGAAAAGCATCGCGGAGTTTCAGAAGCTGAAAGTCGAGATCCTGGCCACCCTCCAGACGGACCTCCAGTCGTTCGCAGACGATTTTCTGAAGGTGTACAAATTCTCCCTCGAGGACGAGGAGGCGCTGCCCGGTTACCACTCCGAATGGATCGCCCTGGCCTGCAAGAACTTCACCGAGGCCGTGGAAGAAGTCGAGGGCGAGTTCACCCGGGGCCGTCGGGTGCTCCTGTCCGAGTTCATCCTCATGGGGGAGCGCTAGAGGCATGCCGCGGTTAATAATCGGGACTCTCGCGGCGGCGGTGATTTTAGGCGGCTGCGCCCGAAGCGATTACAACGAGCTGGCGCGCTACAAGAACGAGGCCACGCCCGCTGACACCGAGCTGCAGGCCTGCCTCGACGCCTATACCGGCAGGCAGCTCCGGATCGGCGAGGGGTATGGGTACCGCCTGCCCTTCGATTCGGTGGAAACCCGGGAGCTTTCGCTCCGAGCGGCGAGGGCGACGGAGGAGCTGAAGGGGGTCGAGACGCCCGAGACCGCCCGGCGCCACGCCGAGGAGAAGATCGCCGCCGCCGAGGCCATCCGCGGGGCGTTCGAGCTCCTCGACGAGGTGACGCGGGAGTGGGAGGGGCGCCTTCCGACGGGTCCCCCGCCGGAGGGGGAAACAGAGCCCGCGGAGCTTCCAACCACGGACATCGAGACGTGGCACGACAGCATGGCGCGGGTTGACGAGGCCTTCGAATCGGCGGAGAGGGCCTTCGACGACGCCGCCCTGGCGCTGGGGGCGTCCATCCTCGCCGCCCATGACGAGGAATGATTGCGGAGGTGCACGTGCGGTACCGTTTGCTGGGCCTGGAATCCGCTTCCCTTTTCCGCTTCCTCTTCTTCGCATTCTGGATCGTCCTGGGCGGACTGGGGTTGATCGGCTACGCGGCGTACCTCATCGGCTCGATCGAGGCGGGTCTGGTCGAGGACGAGTTCCTGGAGACGCTCTTCGGGTGCGTCCTGGGACCGCCGTTCTACTCCCTCGTCTTCGCCGGCATCGGCGTCCTGGGCAACTCCGTTTACAGGAAGCTCGCCCGCAGCCTGCCCCCGCTCGTCGCGGAGATGGAGGAGGCGGGCGCGACGGATGCCCCGGTCCAGGGTGGAACCATCGCGGACGACCGGGATCGGCGATCCTAGGGCGGGTTGGATGACGGCAGCCGTTTTGTCCCTCTGTGGTCTCATCGCGCTGGTCTACCTTGGGTATCCCCTCCTCATCGGCCTCGTCGGCCTCGTCCGCCGCCGACACCCCCGAGCCGATTCCAGCCACCTGCCGCCCCTCGCCCTTTTGATCCCCGCCCACAACGAGGCGACCGTCATCGCCGACAAGCTCGCCAACGCCCTGGAAAGCGATTATCCTCCAGACAGACTGCGGGTTTACGTCATCTCGGACGCCTCGGACGACGGCACCGACGGGGTGGTCTCGGGAATGGGCGACCCCCGGGTGCGCCTCATCCGCCAGGAGCGAAGGGAGGGGAAGGTCAACGCCCTGAAGCGGGGGATAGCCGCCGCCGAAGACGCCGAGATCATCTGCTTCTCCGACGCCAACTCGCGCTACGAACCGGACGCCCTGCGGAAACTGGCCGCCGTTTTCGCCGATCCACGGGTGGGCGCCGCCTGCGGCCGCCTGCGCCTGCTCGGGACGGAACGGTCGGGCACCGCCGCCGGGGAGGGGTTGTACTGGCGCTACGAGGACGCCATCAAGGCCGCCGAATCGCTCTCCGGCACGATGCTGATGGGGGCGGGCACGATTTACGCCGCCCGGCGGGAGTTGATCCCCGACGTACCGGCCCACCGCGCCGACGACTCCATCGTCCCGCTCACTATTGCCGTCGGGGGCCGCCAGGTGGCCTGGGTGCCCGAGGCGGTCGCCTGGGAGCGCACCGCGGTGGACGCCGGCGAGGAGTTCCGGCGCAAGGTGCGGATGATCGCCCACGACTTCGGCGGCTATTTTTACCTCGGGGGCTGCTGGCGGCGGCCGTCGGTGGGGCTGCGGCTCTTCTTTCACAAATTCCTGCGCTGGCTGGTGCCATTTTTCTACCTCGCCGCCCTCGGCCTGGCGGTTCCACCGGCGCTCTCCGGCGATACGGCGATGCTGGTCACGGCGCTGGTCCTGGGCGGGGGACTCTTCTGGGGCGGGGTCGCCTGGGGGGCGATGGCCCTCGGCTGGCGGCCGAAATCCATTCCGGGCCGTCTCCTGGCCCTTCCCGGCCACTTCGTCCTGGTGAACACGGCGTCGGTCTTCGGCATCTGCCGATCGGTGTTCCGGGGGAGCCAGGCCGCGTGGGAAGCCGCCCCCAGCTCGCACCGAGGTCTTTAGTGAAACGGCCTCCCGACCGCGATAAGACCAAGGAGTTCTACGTCCGGGAGGGGCTCCCGGACGGGGCTCTGGGGCGGCTGGCCCACGGGCGGGGACTGGGCCTGCGTCGGGCGGTCCTCGGCCTGGAGGGGCTCCGTGATGGGATGCTGGGCGGAATCGCCGGCCGGAGGCTGCTCGAAATTGGCGCGGGCTACGGCGAGGAGCTGATCGGATTCACCCTGAACGGCGCCCGGGCGGTGGGGGTGGATTTCGCCCTCACCCGTCTGTCCCAAATCCCGCGCAGGGCGGAGGAAGCCGGGGTCGCGGCGGCGGCCGTGGCCGGGGATTGCCACCGGCTGCCCTTCCCCGACCGCTCCTTCGACATCGTTTACGGTAACGCCGTCCTGGCCCACCTGGACCGCGAGCGGGCCCTCGCCGAGGTTCAGAGGGTCCTCGTGACCGGAGGCCGTCTGGTTTTGATCGAGCCGCTGGACCGGCATCCGCTCCTGAGACTCTACCGCCGGTCCTTGAAAAACAGGGAGGACGTAGTGTCCTACCTCGACTACGCCGAGCTGGACGCCGACCGGCTGGGGGGCGGGTACGAGCTGCGGCCCGCGGGCCTCACCTCGGCAGCTCTTTTACCCCTGGCCGCCGCAGGGGTGGACGGCACTTTCTGGCGCGGAACGGCCCGGCTCCTCAACCACCTGGACGCTCTGCTCTTCGCCAAAAGCCTCTGGGCGCGGAGGCACGCCTGGGTCTGCCTCGCCCGGTACTGGGGAGGAGACGTTGAGCGCTGAGGGGCGAATCGGCGACCTGCGCCGTCTCTTCGACGGGGAGCGCGGACCGGGGCGCCTCACCGGGATTGCCCTCGGGGAGTCCGCGGGGAGGTCCGTCGCCGTTGCCGGACTGCGCCGCCAGTGGCGGGAGGCCTTGGGGGAGATCAAAGGGCGTCGCGCGCTGGAGCTGGGCTGCGGATACGGCGGGGAGATGGCGTACCTGGCGGGGAAGGGCGCGGCGGTGGTGGGGATAGACATCTCCCCCCGACGGCTGGAAGCCGCGCGGTCCATCGCCCCGGGAGCGGCGGTCCTGCTGGCCGACGCCGAGCGGCTGCCCTTCACCGACGGCGTCTTTTCCCTGGTGTACGGGAACTCGATTCTGTTGCACCTGGACCGGGGTAAAGCCTTCGCCGAGATTGGGCGGGTCCTGGAACCCCGCGGGACGGCGGTGTTCCTCGAGCCGCTGGACCGGCATCCCGTCCTGCGCGTTTATCGCGCCCTCTTCACCCGGCGGCGGGGGCTCGCCCGCTACCCCTCCCTGGAGGAGCTGGAGCGGCTTAGCCTCGGGGGCGGAACCGAAGTCAGCCCGTGGTACCTGACGGCGGCGTTGCCGGTGCTCGCGGAACGCATGTTCGGATCGAGCGGCCTCACCCGCGGCCTGGCCGCGCTCCTCTCCCGGTTCGACGATTGGCTCTTCCACCGCGGCCGTTGGACCGCCCGGCGCGCCTGGACGGCTTTTGCCATCTACCGCAAGGGGTGAGCTTGGACACGATTCGCACCGCCGGCGAGCTCCAGGAGCGCAGGGAAACCCTCGAGCGCGAGCTTCCCGAAGGCGCTGTCGCGCTCACCTTCCTCGGCGGGGTGGGCGAGTTCGGCAAGAACATGCTCCTTCTGGAGGACGACTCGGGCATCGTGGTCGTGGATTGCGGCCAGGCCTTCCCCGACGACACCCTCCTCGGCGTGGATTCGGTCATCCCGGAGACGAGCTACCTGGAAGCGCACGCCGACCGGCTGCTGGCCTACGTTTTCACCCACTGTCATGAGGACCACATCGGGGCGTTGCCTTACGTTCTGCCCAAGGCGCCGGCGCCGCTCTATGGCTCGCGCCTGACCCTGGGCTTCATTGACGGGAAGCTCCGCGAGTATCCGGAAACGCCCGACGTGGAGCGGGTGGAGATAAAGGGACGGAAGTTCCGCATCGGCGGCTTCGAGTTCGAGCCGATCGCCGTCTCCCACTCCACCGCCGACAGCCTGGCCCTGGCCGTTTCGACCCGCGCCGGGGTAATCCTGCACACCGGCGACTTCAAGCTGGACCCGACCCCCGTCGGCCGGCGCCACGACCCCCTCTCCCGGCTGCGCTACTACGGCAAGCGGGGCGTCCGGCTCCTTTTATCCGACTCGACCAACGCCGAGTTCGCCGGTCACTCCCAATCGGAGACGGTGGCCCAGGATGCGATTTTAACGGCCTTCCGCGGGACGCGGGGCCGGATAATCCTCACCACCTTCGCCAGCCACATCCACCGCATCCAGGGGGTGGTGGACGCCTGCGAGGATACCGGCCGCAGCCTGGTCGTCTCCGGGCGCTCGGTGGAGCAGAACGTCCGCATCGCCCGGGAGCTCGGCTACCTGCGGATTCCCGGCGGAATGCTCGTTTCGCCGAAGGATTTGGGCGACCTGCCGGCCAGCCGCCTCACCCTGTTGGTCTCCGGCAGCCAGGGGGAGCCGCTCTCGGCCCTGGCGCGCATCGTCGAGGGGGAGCACAAGCACATCAAGCTCGAGGCGGACGACCTGGTCATCTTTTCCGCCCGGATGATTCCGGGCAACGAGGTGGCCATCGGCCGCCTGATAGACCGAATCTTCCTCCACGGCGCCCGGGCCCTCTACACCGGGATCGCCGACGTCCACGTCTCCGGCCACGCCTACGCCGACGAGTTGGTCGAGGTGATGCGGGCCGCGAAGCCGGAATACTTCATCCCGGTCCACGGCGAGTACCGCCAGCTTTACGCCCACAAGCGCCTGGTGGAAGCCCAGGGGATGGACGAGCGCAAGATACTCATACCCCACGTCGGGGCGCGGCTCTTGATGGACGCCGAGGGGGCCTGGTGGGGGGAGCCGGTGCCCGCCGGGCGCATCCTGGTGGACGGCAAGGGCGTGGGCGACGTGGGGCCCATCGTCCTGCGCGACCGCCGGACTATGGCCGACGACGGCATCCTGGTCATCATCGTCGCCGTCAGCCGCCAGACCGGCGAGATTCTGCGCGAGGTGGAGCTGGTGACGCGGGGGCTGGTCTACATTGACGAGAACGAGGAGCTTTTAGCCGAGGTGACGGCGCGGGTCCACGAGCTCATCGAGGAAGCCGAGCCCGAGGTGCGGGAGGACCGGGAGCTTTTCGCCGACTGGCTGCGGCGGAAGACGCGGCGGTTCATCCAGAAGAAGCTGGAGCGCCGCCCGCTGGTCGTGCCGGTCATCTACGAGCTGTAGATCGCGCTTCTTCGGGGTATTGGGCAGGTCAGGTAAATGTAGGGGAGGGTCTTTAGACCCTCCCGCGGATGGGTATGAGCTGACGTTCGTGCCCCCCTCTCCCCGTGGGAGAGGGGCAGGGGTGAGGGCTTCCTCATAAAAGAAGAGGGCCAATAGACCCTCCCGCGGGCGGGTGTGGACACCCGCCCCTACAGGGCCACGACTTACTCCAAAATCTCCTCGTCCTCGGAGCGCCAGGCGGGGTCCACGATGCACAAAAACACGAACGGCTCAGACCCGCCGGAATTGTCCACCCACTGCACCGTACCGGGCGGAATCTCCACGGCGTCGCCCTGCTCGACCACGGCCTCCTCCTCGCCCAGGTGGACGACCGCGTGGCCCTCGACGACGAAGTACAGCTCGTGTGTTTTCAGGCGGTGGCGCTTCGATTTTTGGCCCGGTAGGAGAATCGCCTCGGCCAGACTGTAACGCCCGGTGAAGCCCCCGTCGCACCCGGGGTTGACCAGCTCGCGCAGGTGAACCCCGTCTCCGGCGACGACCTTCTTCGAATTCATCAAGGACTTGATGCGCATGACCCCTCCAGACTTCGACCAAAAATCGAGATTACCCGTCTCCCGGCGGACTGTCAAGCTCCTGGCCGGTTTATTGGCCGCCGTCCTGTTGGCCGGCTGCGCCGCGACGCCGGAGGAGTTTTTGGCCGACTACCTCTCCGACGACCCCGACGTCTCCGGCCGGGCCGAGCGGGACCTCCTGGCCCTGGGCGGGGAGGCCGTTCCCGTGCTGGTGGACGCCTTCGTCACCGGGGAAAACCGGGAGAAGACGGGGCGCCTCCTGGCGCGATTCGGAAAACCGGCCGTGGAGCCGCTGGCCGGGCTTCTGGGTTCCGAAGATCCGACGCTCGCCGCCGACGCCGCCTGGGTGCTGGGTCAGACGGGCGAGGCCGCCGTGGGGCCGCTCATCGAGGCGCTTCGGTCCGGGACGGGGAGCCCCGCCGAACTGGCCGCCGCCCTGGGCGCGATCGGCGGACCGGCCTGGACGCCGATGCTCGGGCTCTTCGATTCGACGAAAGACGAAAATTTAAAGGGCATCCTGAGCGCCGCCTTCTTCACCTCGGGCGACGCCGACCTGGCGGAGATGCTCCGGCCGCGCATCGGCGACCCCCGATTCGGCGACGCCTTCCTCTCCACCTTCGTCGCCCACACCCCGCCGGACGCGCTCGCCGAGACGGTGGACGCCGGGACCGCCTGGCGCATCCTCACCTTCGTGCCGCTCGAACCGCTGGTGGGGCCGGTGTCCGAGCTCGTCCCGGAACTGCCACCGGACGTGCTCGATGAATTGGCCCGAAGGGCGGCCAAACGGGATGAACCTTCCTTCGAGCGCGACCTGGTCCGGATGCACCTCGCCGGCGTCGCGGGGGAGTGGAGCGAGGCCGCGTCCTACGGCGCCGACCCCTTCGAGACGCTGGTCGTCTCCTACGACGCCCTGCGGGAAAATCCCGGGAGCGCCGACCTTCTCCGCGTGGCGCTTCTGCACCACGGCGGGCTGTACCTCAAATATCTGATCGACGGCGCCGAGGCTCTGGCGGACTCGGATTTCGAGCAGGCGCAACGGCTGAGCGCGCTCGCCGGCGAGGTTACCCGTGTCATCGAGGAGCTCACCGGGGCCGCCGGTCGGTCCGATTGAACCCCGCGAACGGACCTCCTATTTCTCCGTCTGGCCTACGAAAGCCCCTCTGTGCTAGAATTCCGCAGGACTCGCTCGAAAGGCGCTCAGATGAGCCAGGAACTGCTCGCCTACATCCGGGTCATCGAGGATTTTCCGAAGCCCGGCATCAGCTTCAAGGACATCACCACCCTCATCGGGCACCCCGAGGGATTCTCCAGAACGCTGGACGAGCTGGAGGAGCTGCACCGGGGCGACCCGCCCGATGCGGTCGCGGGGATAGAGAGCCGGGGCTTCGTCTTCGGCGCCGCGCTGGCGGACCGCTTCGGCTGCGGGCTGGCGCTCATCCGCAAGGAGGGCAAGCTCCCCGCCGCCACTTATTCCGCCAGCTACGAGCTGGAGTACGGCACCGCCACCATCGAGGTGCACCGGGACGCCTTCGAGCCGGGGCAGAGGGTTCTCCTGGTGGACGACCTCCTCGCCACGGGGGGGACGGCGCGGGCCGCGGCGGGGCTCATCGAGAAAGCCGGCGCCCGGGTCCTGGCCGTGGACTTCGTCATCGAGCTGGATTTCCTGAAAGGGCGGGAGAAGTTGAAGGGGTACACGGTCAACACGCTGATCCACACCTAGCCTTCCGCGACGGGGTTCGCCGTTTGGCGACAGGCTCCCGCACGCGGCGTAAAATTAGATAATTTCAACAAATTCCCATCGCGACTGTGCCCCCCCATGATGGGGGGATGGTGAGTAAAGGGTATCAAACGGAAACCCGACCCCGCACGCGGCACAAACCGTAAGAATTTCAATAAATCCTCGTCGCGAGGTCGCCCCCCCTGGAAGGGGAGGGTTGGGAGGGGTCGAAGGGCCTGTAGCTCAGTGGATAGAGCAGCGGTTTCCTAAACCGCGTGCCGGAGGTTCGATTCCTCTCAGGCCCACCAGCGGGTAGTACCCGCGGCCGGTTCCGCGGTTCACATTTGTTGACGTTCGAGGGTTTATCGCCGCGAGCGACACGTTATTAAGTAATTAATAGTTGGATCAGCTTGAAGCTGGACACTGTCCCGCGATTCACATCTCCTTTAAACGATGAGTTATCGCCGCGAGCGACACGCCATAAAACAAAAGAGTCTTACCAGCTTGATGCTGGACACGACCCCGCGGGGAACGCCTATTTCATTCGCGGGTTAATTGCCGCGAGCGACACATTATTAAGTAACAGAGTCATGTCAGCTTGAAGCTGGACACGACCCCCCGGTGAACGCCTTTTTCATTCGACGGGCTACCGCCGCGAGCGACGCTCCATTCCATCCGCCGCGAAACCGACACCGACCGCCGAGCGTACCTTACTTGCGCCCCGACGGGCTTTGGTCTATATTAACCAACGAGGTATCTCCACCGTGATCGAAAGAACGGCACTTCTGTTGCTTCTCCTCTGCTCCGTGGCGCCGGCCGCCAATGTGCTCGTCGCGGACTACGACGGCGGACTGGAGTTCACCGACCCCGACGGCGGCGACCTCGTGGGCTCCGAATACGCCGTCACGGAGGCCCTCGACGCCAACGGCCAGGACTACGACCTGGTCACCGACATCGGGGACCTCGACGGCTACGACATCGTCTTCGTCCTTCTGGGGACCTTCCCCGTCTCGCTTTCCCTGGACTACTCCGATCAGCAGGCGCTCTTGGATTTCGGCCGGTGGCGGGGGCTGTACGTGGAGGGCGGCGACGTGGGCTACGATTACTCCCCGGCGCCGCTCTGGGACCTCTTCGGCGCCCGATACCTCTACGACGGCGAACCCACCGAGGACGGGAACGTCGAGACGGTGAACGGCGTCTCCGGCACTCTCGTCGCCGGCCTCGCCTTCGACTGTCCCGGGTATCAGACCGAGCCCAGCGACAACTACCTGGACGAAATCACCAACGACGGCGGGACGGTGATCTTCACCAGCACCCCGATGGGCCACGTCTCCAACGCCCGTACGGTGGCCTACGCGGGCGACGGCCACCGCCGGACCGTGGTCTCCACCTTCCTCTTCGGCTCCCTGGCCGACGGGTCCTCCACCAAACAGGAGCTGATGGGCCGGTTGCTGGACTACCTCGACGAGACGATGCCCGTAGAGGAGACGAGCTGGGGCGTAATCAAGGCCGGTTACCGCTGATTTCAGGGGGCGGGATGTGTAAATCCATGACGTTATTCCTGGCGCTGGCGGCGGCGGCTCTGGCGCTCCCGCCCGCCGAATCGTCATCCCCGGCCGTTCACCTCGGCCCGGAACCGAGTATGGCGGGGGTTCTTCTTATCAGCGACCAGGAGGACGGCGTCTCGGAACCGCTCTACTTCGACGACTACTACGAGGACGCCATTGACGACATCTTCGGCCACCCCTACTACTACAACATTCTATACCACACGCGGGACATCCGGGTCCAAGACCTTACGGGTCACGGCGCCGTCGTTTGGTACACCGGCATCTCGGGGGGCACCTCCTCCGCCGACGGGCCGGCGGGGCACATCACCCTCACCCTGGACGAGGAGGACGCCGTCATCCAGTACCTGGAGACGACGCCGGCCGACGAGTGCCGCGGCGTCTGGCTCTGTGGAATGTACATCGCCTGGAACTGCATCGCCGAGGTGCTGACGATGGGTCAGCTCTACTCCGAGCTCTTCAGCAACTACGTCGGCCTGGATTACCCAACCGGCAATTTCCTGGACCCGATCCGCGTGGACAGCTCCTGGATCGGGGGTTCCGGCTCCTCCTCGCCGCCGCTCTCGGGCGTCCCCTACTCCATCTGGTGGGCCCCGGGCGATTACAACTACCCCGACATGCTGGGAACCTCGGGCTCCGCCTGGTCCGCCCTCACCTGGCAGGACTCGGGCGGCGCGACCCACCACTCCAGCGTCATCGCCAACCAGGGCTCGAGCCCCTACGGCGGCACGTGGTACATCGTCCTCTCCGCCCTGCCCCTGGAGAGCGTCGGCACCGAATCCTCCGGCGAGGAGCGCAGCTACATGATGTCGGATGTCCTCTCCTGGTTCCAGGTCACCGTGGGCGTCGAGGAATCGAGCTGGGGCCAGATCAAGGCCTCCTATGCCCCCTGACCGGATCCCCGCGCGGTGTAGCGTTCGGCGAGAAAGTTCCTGTGCTCCATACAGCCCCCAATAAACGGGGGCTTCTTTGACGGGATCAACCTCACACCGGCCGGCCCCCCTCCCCGTGGGAGCGGCGCGCCGACGGATTGGGGTGAGGGCTACCTTAGAAAAAAATCGGCGGGGACTAAAGTCCCCGCCCTACATTTAGGCGCATGGAGGTGGAACCCGATGGGCGTGTGAGGACACCCCCCCCTACGGCATTTGTTGCGTCATTGGGCCTAAATGCCGACCACCTAGTCGGTCCGTGGGCGGGTCTAAAGACCATCCTTTAAAAAAAGAGCCCCCGTCGGGGCTTTTTCTTCACCGGACATCCGACCGACGGCGGTCAGCGCGCCTTCCGCTTCCGGCTCTGGGAGACGAAGTAGGCGACGTTGCCCAACAGGATGAGCGCCACGATGACCACGTGGACCACCATCTGCGCGACCATCCCGTGCATGGCGTCGGCGGGCCGGGCGATCATCGTCTCGTACTCCGCCGCCCCCTTCAGGCCGCCGAGCATACCCACGATCTGCTGCGTCTGCAGGTAGGCGTAGTAGTTGGGCGCGTAAACCGCCGTGCAGCCGACCAGCACCGGGATGCCGAAGGGAACGCCCGCGTAGGAGATCCACGCCTCCGGCATCGCCGTCCCGGAGACCGCCGAGACCAGCCCCATGTCGTCGAAGGAGTGGACGCCGGCCATCATGGGGTAGTCGTCCAGCGGGACGCCGTAGTAGTCGCTGGCATAGGCCTTGCGTATCTCCTTACCGAGCTGGAGGATGACGGCGTCGGCGCCTGCGCGGAACCCGAGATATACCCAGTCCTCGCCCATCGTTATCCGGCGTTCCTCACCCTTGGCCGCCAGCTCGTCGTTGAGCTGGTTCTGGGCCTCGAGCATTATCCGCTCGCCGATGGACGGCCCCTCGACCAGGAGCGTCATCGCGATGACCCGGATGCCCCGGGAAAAGGCGTGGCGGACCGTGGCGGCCAGGATGGGCTCCAGCTCCGGCAGCGTGCTCGGGCCCAGGTCCATCGAGATGAGGATGGTCGAACCGGACGGCAGATGGTCAATGGCGTTGTAGTAGCGGGCCACCGGCGAGGTGATCGAAACGTCTATGCTGAAGGGGCCGATCAGGGAGACGATCACGCCGATGGCGACCAGGAGAAAGATCCAGCGGCGGTCCAGCCCCAGGAGGAAATCCATGGCCCGGCCCGAGAGGTCCGCGTTTTTTCGAAAGACCACGGCTCAGTCCCCGACCTGTTCCCGTGCCTGGCGCTTCTTGACGAACCGGGTGCCGTAGTAGGCGAGGTTGCCGATAAAGATAAGAATCACGATAAACACGTGGACCACCATCTGGGCCACCATCCCCCGTGTAGCGTCGGCGGGGCGGGAGATGAGCTTCTCATACTCGGCGGCCCCCTTGAGACCGCCCAGGATGCCCTCCATCTGGCCCGTCTGCATGTAGGCGTAGAACTCGGGCGCGCTCACCGCCGTGCAACCCACGAGAACCGGAATGCCGAAGGGGGTGTGGGCGTAGGAAACCCAATCCACGGGCAGGGAGGTCCCGGAGACCGTGACGAGCAGTCCCATGTCGGCGAAGGAGTGGATGCCGGCCATCAGGGGGTAGTTGTCCAGGGGGATTCCGTAGAAGTCGCTGGGGTAAGCCCGCCGGATCTCGTCGCCGAGCTGGAGGATGACCGCCTCGTAACCCGACCGGAACCCCAGGTAGACCCAGTCCACGCCCATCGTTATCCGTCTTTCCTCGCCGGCCTCGGCGTATATCACGTTCAAATCGTCCTGGGCCTCGAGCATCAACCGCTCGCCGATGGAGGACCCCTCGACCAGAAGGGTCATCCCGATGACGTTGACCCCCCGCCTCAGGGCGTGGCGGATGGTGGCGGCCATGATCGGCTCCAGCTCAGGCAGCGTGCTCGGGTCCAGGTCCATCGAGACGAGGATGGTGGAGCCGGGCGGCAGATCGTTGATGGCCTTGTAGTAACGGGCGGCCGGGGCGGTGATTGACACGTCTACGGAGAAGGGACCCAGAAGGGAAATGATCACCCCCACCGCGATCAGGAGGTAGATCCAGCGGCGGTCGAGCTTGGTCAGCCCGTCGAACACGCCTCCCCAGGACAAGTTTCAGGCTCCGCTGTTGTCGGTCCCCTTGGGGCCGGTTGAAGACAGGGGACGGCGAGAGCTAATGAACCGATCGGCGAAGAAGGCGGCGTTGCCCAGGACGATGGCCAGGACCAACAGAGCGTGCACCCCGAGCTGGGCCACCATCCCCCGGCCGGCGGAGCCGGGGTTGTTCGTTAGCCGCTCGTACTCGGCGGCCCCCTTGAGCCCCCCCAGAAGCCCGGCCATCTGTCCGGTCTGCAGGTAGGCGTAGTACTGGGGGGCGCTCACCGCGGTGCAACCCACCAGGATCGGGACGCCGTACGGACCCCCGGCGAAGGCGATCCAGTCCTCCGGGGTGGACGACCACGAGATGTCGATGGCCGCCGCCATGTCGCCGTAGTTGTGCGTGTCCCGGAAGAGGGGCATCGCGTCCAGGGGCGTCCCGTAGTAATCGGTGGGGAAAACGCCTCTTATCTCCTCACCCAGGCCAATGATGACGGAGCTGTACCCCGCCCGGAAACCCAGGAGGGCGTAGTCCACGCCGGACTCGAGCGGCTCCGGGCGCCCGGCCCTCTGCGCCTGGGCGTTTATCTCACCCGTCACCTGGTTCAGCAGGCGCTCCGATATTGCGACCCCCTCTATATCGAGGGAAATGAGGATGACCGGCTGGCCCCGGCTGAAGGCGTGCCGGAGGATGGCGACGATCATGGGCTCCAGCTCGGGCAGTCCGGCCGGAGGGGTGTCCACGGCCACCAGGAGCGGCTTGGAGGGATCGCTCTGGTGGATGACGCGGTAGAAGTCGTTGACCGGCTTGGTAATCCTCACCCCGATCCCAAAGGGTCCGACCAGGGCGATAACGACGACGGCCGCCTCCAGGAGGAAGATCCACCGGCGATCGAGGTTCAGGAAGCGCTGGAGGAGGCCGGTCCTGGTCATCTGGCCGCCGGCAATTGTGAAAAAGGGCCGTCGGGGACCGGCAGGTCAGAGCTTCCGGTCTTCCCGACTACCCTTAGGAGAACGGGTTCAGCGATTTTCCCCAACTACACTTCGTCTGAAAAACCCCCGCAGCGTAAGTCTTGGTCATGTAAGACCGAGAATCCGGGCAAACCACCGTCACACCATCGGCGGATCGGGGTTGTGCCCGCGGCGGCCCGCAGAGGACTCGTCCTACAGGACTCCCCCTACGGAACCCCGGCGATTCAGCGGTCCGCAGGACCGGGTGAACATCATGCTCCCAGCCCACCCGCGACGGCCCGAGAAGACTCGTCCTACGGGACCCCCCTACTTGGGCAGGCCGAGCCAGTCGAAGAGGAGGAAGTCGACCCGGCCGATCAGGAGCGAGACGCGGGCCATGACGGTGTAGCCGAAGCTGGCGCCGAAGCCGATCATCAAAAACCAGATTCCGACGCGCGCGGCGCCGCCCAGGACGCCCTTGTGCTCCAGCGAGAAGAAGAAGTAGGCGAGGGTGCAGAGCGTGCCGACGATGAACAGCGGCCCCGAGATGGCATCGAAGAAGGTCGAAATCCCCGGCGCGGCGAAGAAATCCCGCCAGGAGTCTATGGAGAAAAGCGGCACCACAAGGGCCCCGTGATCCTGGACGAATGTGCCGCGCAACTGCGAAATGACTCGGGCCTGAAGGGCGTTCGGGATGGCGATACCGGAGTTGGCGCCCAGGATGAAGGCCAGGGAGTACCGGCTGATCCACGAGATTTTCGGGATGAAGCGGGTGAAGAGGATCAACCCCAGGATGACCGGGATGACCAAAAGGATGAGGGCCACGACAGGGGTAAAGTCCTCCAGGATCGGCGGGAGGGAAGTCATGCCTTGGGTGTCGGCGTAGGCCTGGAACTGGACCGGGGTGAGGGAGAGCTTGTTGAGCGTGACGCCGAAGGGGATGAGGAAGTCCTCGACGATCACGTTGTGGTACAGCACGGCGGTGTAGTACCCCGCGCCGAGCCCCACCATGACGTGCTCCGCGAGCTTGTAAAAGGGGTTGTCCTTGTAGAGGAATGAGTAGACGAACAGGGTGAAGATCGCCGCCACCCAAATCCAGATATCAAGGGAGATATTCAACGTCCACCCCTTTTTTTAACTTATGCGGCTTTGCCGTCGTGGATTGCGGCTTTGCCGTCGCAGATACGCCGGGGGCACTACGTTTTACGTAAGGGCTGCCGTCTTTGAACGTCGTCTAAGATGTCCGGTTTCACTCTCGCGTCTTCGCGGATACACCGTTGCCTTACTCCGTTTCGCGAGTTGAAGGCTACGCCGTCGTAGATACACGGGTCACTGCTGCGCCGCCTCTACGGCTTCGCCGCCGTCGCGGACTTCTCGCGGTCCTTCTTGCCGCGGGTGACGAAGTAGGCGATGTTGCCCAAGAGGATGAAGACCACGATGACGATGTGGATCCACTGCTGGGCGAGCATGCCCCTGTTCGCGGCTCCATCGTAGTTGAGGAGCCTCTCGTACTCGGCGGCGCCCTTGAGCCCACCCAACAGACCCGCCATCTGCCCGGATTGGGTGTAGGCGTAGTACTGGGGGGCGCTCACCGCGGTGACGCCGATGAGAATGGGGATGTGGTACGGGGCGCCGGCGAAAGCCACCCAGATCTCCGGCATGGCTGTACCCGACACGTCCACCACCGCCCACATATCGGCGTAGTTGCGGATGTTTTTCATCATCGGCAGGTCGTCGAGGTAGATCCCGTAGAAATCCGCGGGGAAGGCCACCCGTATCTCGTTGCCGAGCTGGAGGATCACGGCGTCGCCGCCGGCGCGGAAGCCGAGATAGACCCAGTCCTCACCCATGCGGATCTGCCGCTCGACGCCCGCCGCCTCGTACTTGGCGTTCAGCTCGTCGGTCACTTGGAGCATGATCCGCTCGGCGATGGAGGTTGCGTCTGGTAAAAGGGTGAGGGTGATCACCTTCAGGCCGCGATCGAGGGCGTGATAGACCACGGCTTTGAGCATCGGCTCCAGCTCGGGCAGCGTGCTCGGGCCCAGGTCCATTGAGACCAGGATCACCGAGCCCTCCGGGGAGCTCTCGATCACGTCGTAGAAGTTCTGCACCGGGGTGGTGATCCCGATGGAGAGCTTGATGGGGAGGATGAGCGCCGCGATCACCACCATCCCGATGATCAAAAATATCCACCGTCGGTCAATAACCAAAAGCCTCTCGAACAGGGTCTTTTTCATCGTTTGGCTCACCTTGCCGGTTTTATCCCTGCGGCCCCCCAACGTCGGGGACCGATTTACTCACCGCCGAGATAGCTCCGCTCGATGCCGAGCACGATCTTCAGCGCCGTGGCGATGATCCCCAGACCGACGCCGATGACGATTCCGCGCTGGGCGGCGCCGTTGGGAATCTCCAAAACCCACTCCGTGACTTTGGACAACCAGTCCACGTCTATGACCCGCCCCAGCATGATGATCACCGCGGCGCCCAGGAGCAGCGTCGCCTCCTTCGAGCGGGCGCGGAAGGCCCGGAAGGCGGCCGAGGCGATGAAGAACGCCAGGAGGCTGAACATCGTCGCCTCCATCGGCGCCTGAAGGTAATCGAAGAGCCGGCGGAATAGCGTCCCCTCGTCAATGCCTCCGAAAAGCCCCACCACGGCCATGACCAGGAAACTGGCGATGGCCACGGCGTTGAAGGCCCAACCGGGAACCTGCCGGATCATCTTCATGCCGTGGTTGCGCAAGAAACTGGCGATGCCGAGACCGATGGCGAAGGCGGAAAGCAGCCGGAGCCACGCCAGCATCTGCTCGCGCAAGCCCTGGATCACCGGGTCCATGATGACGTAGGAGAGAGCGCCAAATAGGCCGGCGACCAGCGCTATCACAAGCGGGATTTGTCTGCGCACTTATCTCCTTTTGCCGTATATTTGCGACGGAGTTCCCAGACGGCGAAGCCGTTCACACCGCGCCAACGGTTCACCCCGCGCTAGCGGAAACCCTCCCATCCGCTATCTCCTTTGAGACAAGGGGTTTTGCTGGGGCATAGCTCGCTTCGCTCGGTTAAATCCCTTGCCCCCTCGGACTCTACCCGACGATGAACAGATCGGAGAACCAGGTGGTGAAGAAACTGGTTATGACCCCGATGATGATGAGCACGGCGATGATGAATTTCGCCCAGTCCTGTCCCTTCAAACCGCCCAACAGCAGCGGCTCGCGGCTCATGTAGGCGGATGCCGCGTAAAGCTCCTCGCCCATGATGCAGTAGTCGCAGGCGGTGATGAAGAAAGGTATCTGCACGACGGCGTCGGTGCCGGCGATCTGAATCGCCCCGGTGGAGGCGCCGGTCTCGGCCAGAATCAACGACTCGGCGAAGAACATCCCCATGTAAAAGTTCGTCGCCGGTTTCTCACGCAGCATGATGCCGTTGATCGCCGCGGCGTAAGCGAACTGCGACTGGGTGACGAAGTAGATGTCGTTGGGGTTGTAAGCGTCGGGACGGCCCGCGTCGAGGTAGGCTTCCTTGACCACCTCGCGCTCGACGGCCATGACGATGGGGTCGTAGCAGGGGACGATGAGCCGGATCTCGTAGATGGCCGCCTTGCGGGCGACCTGGCCCAGGATGTTCACCGCGGCTATGGTCGCCACGTCGGCCATGGTCGAGAGCCCCGAGACGTAGAGTATCGGCTTGCCCATCTCGGTGGCGCGCCCCAGGGCCTCCTCGACGGCGTCCAGGCCGGCGATGCGCCGGATGAAGAGCTCCTTCCCCTTGCGGGCGCTGTAGATGAAATACACCAAAAGGAGGGTCAACAGGACGAGGCCGATGAGCGTGTTCCAGCGTTGGGAGTGGAAAAAGTGGGAGCGGGCCATGGTGGGTGAGCTCGGGCGGGAGTAGGAGAGGGCGACGCCGTTGTTGGCGCCCACAATGTAGACGTAGGTGTGATCGGGCTCGCATTTATCGTCGTTATAGGACGAAGTGCCGGCCTCGACCTCGGTAATATCCGCGAAGTCGGTCTGTTCACCCTCGCCCGACTCGGGATCGGGAACCTCCTTGCGCAGGATGGAATACGAGACGACGTTGTTCTGACCACCGCCGTCGTCGAGGGAGGGCGTCCAGATCACGGTAAGGTTGTTACCGGTGTCGTCGGGCACATCCTCGGCCCTGACCAGAAGCGGCGGTGCCGAGGGGAGGTCCACCAGGGGGTAGAGGTACTCCGTGGACTGCGCCGACGCGACCAGGGGAGCGAGGAGTAAAACCGGCAGGACGAGGAACCTGCGCCCGAAGGGAAATCTGCGCCCGCAGGGAAATCCCAGCCGTCCCATTCCGCTGGCGCGGGGTGGACCGCCGGCCATAGCGCTCCTTTAGAGGTGGTTGTCGCAAACGTGCTTAATAACGTTGCGAGTTTAACAAAGCCTCCAAGGGGTGTCAACGCCCGAACATCATTCACATCCCCTTGGGTTTAATAGGGGATACGACCCGTGCTCCGGCGGCCAGACACCGCTCGACCGCCTCCCCGGCCAGGGCGTAGAAAGTGAAGTACAGATCCGGCGCAGTCTGAACCAGCATCGGCTGGTACGACTCGGCGAAACGCGGATCGGAGAGCACGGACCGGTTGGGGTAGGAGAGCCGCTCGAAGGTGTACCCCGGGGTAGCGGACTCGCCCTCGAGCCACGCCGCCACGTCGTCGGAGTGGCAGGAGTTGGGGTTGATGACGACCACCCAGGGTTTTTCCTCGAAAACCAGGTCCACGTCGCAGATGAAGTGCCCCATCATCCCCTCCTCGCTCCTGGACCCCTCCAGGGCCGCCCGGGCGCTGCACAGACCGGCGAAATCGAGGTTGGGGAGCCCCGAGGCGTAGGGCAGGGCGCCCGCCGAACCACTCGCTATCAGAGTCCCCGCCGGCAACGCCTGTTTCAGGAACTCACCGGCGATAATTTTCCGGTTGTTGTGCAAAAGGTCCCTGGGCGACGACCAGCGATCCAGCGTCGGCCCAATCCCGACGATGACGGCCCACAGGAGCGCCAGACCGGCGAAGAGCCCGGGGACGAGCCGCCACTTGGAACCCAGAGCCACGAGCTCCCCCAGGCCCAACGTCGCCCACAGGGCGAGAATCGCCGCGTAGGGCGCCATGAACCGGTAATGCTCCATGTAGTCCCCGCCGGAGTAGATGACGAATACGGCGCACCCGGCCAGCATCAGGGCCAGAAGGGTCGCGTCGGCCCGCTTAATGCGGCGGACCAGCGCGAAAAGCCCCGCAATTACGAGCGCCAGGGGCGGTCGGAGAACCGCCCAGAAGAATATATACCCGAGGCCGTTCTTGAGCTGGTAGAGCGACCCCCCGGCCTTGACGATGGAGGGCAGCGACCACCACATGCCGTAGTACAGCCGGCGGAAGACGAGCTGCGCCGCCACCAGACCCAGGGCGGGGATGAGATCGCGCCAGTCGGATCCGGTGGGGATTTTGCGCCACCGGCAGTAGAGCTGATGGACGACGAACAGCGGGATGAAACCCAGCCCCTCGGGGCGCGTCAGCGCGGCCAGACCGAGGAAAAAGCCGGTCCAGGGGAACCGGCCGGGTTTAACGCGGAGGTGGAAGAAGACGGCGCAGGCGAGCAGAAGCCCGAAGAAGACCGTTTCCAGCCCGGAACCGGCCCAGTAAACGACGGGGAAGGACGCGGCCACGAAACCCGGCGCCGCCAGGGGAAGCCAGCGACGATCGGGAAGGAGCCTCTTCGCCAGACGCCAGACCACGTAGAGGAGCACCGCGCCGGAGAGGATGCCCAGCGCCGGGGCGGCTCGCTCCGGCGGGATACCCGCCAGGGCGAAGGGGGCGAGGAGGAGGATCCAGAGGAGATTGGAATAACCCTCGTCGTGGACACCGGGGTTGTAGACCAGCCCCTGACCGGAGACGAGGTTCTGCACATAGCGGAAGGAGATGAAGGCGTCTTCGTTTAAAAAGAAACAGGAGACGGCCCAGGCCGACCACAGGACCACGATGGCGAGGAACACCAGGTGGGGCGGCAATTCCCGCCGTCTGCGTTCAAGCTCAGTCATGTCTTTATCCCGCGGGTTGTTTACGAATCGCGGTCAGTCCTGTATTTTAAAACGGGGAGTCCGGTCGGAAGGCGAATCCACCGCGGTGCAGCCGCGCGCCTCAGATCAATCCCAACGCCCCGAGCTCCGTCCGCGTGCTTTCGAGACCCGCCGGATCACCGACGCCCAGAACCCGGATTCCGGGGGCGCAGCGCTTCATGAGCCCCGCGAGCACGTTCCCGTTGCCGAACTCCACCGCGAGCTCCACGCCACGCTTCTCCAGGTATTGCGCGTCGGCCAACCAGAGCACCGGCTCACAGACTTGGCGAGCCAGTGTTTGAGGAATTTCGTCCATGTCAGACACCGGTTTTCCAGTGACATTCGTAGCAACGGGAAATTCAGGACGATTAAACGTGTATTTCGCCAACTCAGCCATGAGCGCGATAGCGGCGTCTTTTACCAGCGAGGTGTGGAAGGGGCCGCTCACGTTCAGCAGGACCGCCCGCTTTGCCCCCGCCCCCTTGGCCAGCTCGACGAAGCGCTCGAGGCCCGGCACCTCGCCGCCGACGACGATCTGGTTCGGGGCGTTGACCGTGGCCAGCTCCACCCGACCCGCCCCCCGAGCCTCGGGGATGATTTTGCGAACCTGGTCCTCGTCCAGACCGATGACGGCGGCCAGGGTGCCCGGGTTTTTAGCCGAGGCGTCGCGGATGAGCTCGCCGCGCCTGCGGACGAGGCGCAGGCCGTCCTCGAAGGAGAGGGTCCCGGCGGCGGCATAGGCCGAGTACTCGCCCAGGGAATGCCCGGCGGCCACGGTCCAGTCCAGGTCTCCGGCCACTTCCCGGAAGCAGGCCCAGGCCGCGTAACTCACCAGGTAGACGGCCGGCTGCGTGTTCTCGGTGGCGGTCAGCTCCTCGTCCGGTCCCTCGAAGCAGAGCTTTTTTATCGAATAGCCCAGCGCGTCGTCCGCGCGCTCGAAGAGCTCCCGCGCCACGGGGAAGGCGTCGAAGAGAGCCCGGCCCATCCCCACGGTCTGCGAGCCCTGTCCCGGAAACACAGCGGCGAGCCTCATCCCGTCCTTTCGTTTTGTGGAAGACCCCGTCGCCGGCCGTCGGGCCGGACGGGGACACTAAGACAAGGGGCTTAAGCCCCTTGTTTTTACTTCAGTGAGAACACCACGCCGGCGCGGATGTCCAGATAGGAGACCCCGGGGGCGTCACCCAGCTCCACGTCGGACACATCAACGTCAATGTCAATTGCCTGAAAGCCCCCGGTGAAGTGGTAGCCCACCGCTAAGCTGGCGAACATGATGGAGTTCAGCCTGTACCCGCAGCCCACCTCGGCGTGAATACCCTGGGCCGTGAGAAAGCCGGTGCCCTGGGTGTCGGTGATGGAGGCGTCGAGGGTGTAGCCCACCGCGGGCCACAGACGCCAATTCTCGCCGAAATCCACCTCGGTGAATAGGTCGAAGGTGAGGAACTGGTGCGACATCGAGACCGCATCCCCTTCGGGCATCAGCCACTCGAAAGGGGAAAAACCGAGAGCGACCTTGACCCCGATGATGTGAGCGATGGTGAGGCCGAGGTCCAGCCGGGCCAGGACGCCCACGTTGCCGGGCCCCTCCGGTTGCACGTCCCGGATATCCGGGGCGAGCATGCCGACCCCCAGCCCGATGACGAAGCCGAGGACCTGTTCCTCCTCTTGGGCCTCGAGGGGCGTCCACAGCGCCACTACAATAAGTGCAACCAGAGCTGTTTTGAACAAGTGAAGGACCCCCTTCGATGGGATAGCGTACGGTTGCCGGTCCAGCTTACCAATTACGTCCCACCGGGTCAATCGGTGTGAAAGCGGCCCCGGTCGGCGAAGGCTCCAACAAGGGGCTTAAACCCCTTGTCTTAAGCCCCTTGTCTCAACCCCTGTCAGTGTCATTTTTTCAGATGCACCAGCGCAGGAGATTGGCCGCCCAGGCGAAACCCGCCCCGAAGGTGGTGGTGCAGACCAGGTCTCCCTTCTTGAGCCGGCCGGTGCGGTAGGCCTCCTCGAAACAGATGGGGAGGGTGGCGGCCGAGGTGTTCGCCTGCCGCTGGATGTTGACGAAGGCGCGCTCGGGGGGGATGTCGAGCCGTTTGCGCACCGCCTCGATGATCCGCAGGTTGGCCTGATGGGGAACGAGGAGGTCCACGTCCTCCTCGGTGTAGCCGGCCTTCTGGAGCACCGACTGGGCGCCCTCGACCATGGCGCGCACGCCGCCCTTGAACACGTCCTGCCCGGACATGCGGACGTAGTGCATCCGCTTGTCCACGGTCTCATGCGTCGCGGGGTTGCGGGAACCGCCGCCGGGTTGCCAGAGGAGCATGCCGCTGCCGCCGTCGGCCTTGAGGAAGTGGGCCAGTATGCCCTCGCCGTCGGGCACCGGGGAGACGACGACCGCTCCGGCGCCGTCGCCGAAGAGAACGCAGGTGTCGCGGTCGGTCCAGTCCGTGATTCGGGTCAGTAACTCCACCCCGACGACCAGGACGTTCTCCATGATTTCGGAACGGATGTAGGCGTCGGCGACGGAGAGCGCCGAGGCGAAACCGGCGCAACCGGCGCTCAGGTCAAAACCGCCGGCATTTCTCGCCCCCAGGCGGTCCTGCAGGAGGCAGGCCGTGGCGGGGAACGCGTAATCCGGGGTCACCGTCGCCACGATGACGGCGTTCAGGGCCAGGGGGTCCAGACCGGCCATCTCCATGGCGGCCTGGGCAGCGGCGAAGGCCATGTCGCTGGAAGCCTCTCCCTCGGCGGCGATGTGCCGCTCCCACATGCCGGTCCGCGTCTTTATCCACTCGTCCGAGGTGTCCACCATCTTCTCGAGATCGAAGTTGTTGAGCACCTTCTCGGGGAGATAGGACCCCACTCCGACGATACCCGCGCCACGCTGCATCATGACTCCAATCGTCGCCTGAAAGGCAGGGATTCGGTGGTTGACACGGCGGTTGCCGCGGTCAACGCCGTTGCAGGACGAACTGCCTTACGTAGGAATATTCACCAAACGGGGGAAGCATACTGAAAAATTCGATGAACTTGTTGTTGTACTCGACCTGTGCGCCGCTCAGCAGCGCCGGGTAAAGCACCTTGCTGCCAAAGTAATACGTGCTGAGGAAGTTTTCCTCTTCCGGCGTGGAAACGACGGCAAAATTACGCTCGATATAATCCGTAAAAACCGCTCGCCGGAAAAAAAGGTTATGGGATGGCTGGGGAATGGGATCCAGGCCCAGTGCCGACCGGGCGGCGTTGAGATTCTCCAGTCCGTCTATAAATCCCTCGATAAGCAGGCAGAATCCTCCGGGCCGGAGCACCCGCGCCAATTCTTCCAGGGCCTGCGTCTGCCGCTCCCAACTTTCCAAATTTATCAGGCAGCGCTCGGTGAAAACGACGTTGAACGAGCCGTCCGGATAGGGCAGCTCGCGGATGTCCGCCTGCTCGAAGCGCACGCCTTCCAACTGCCTGGAACAGGCCAAATCAAGCATTTCCCGGCTGAAGTCCATCGCCGTGAAGGATAATCCGAGATTTTTGACGATTTGTTCCGCCGTGTAACCGTTGCCGCAACCGACCTCGAGGAGATCCAGCTTATCTATACGTGAGCAGGTTCGGGATAGAAAAGTATGAATCGCCCTGATTTCAGCATCCCGAATGAAAATATCCTTCATGGTGGACTGTTTCGACAGCCCCTGTTCGATAGCTTCCCGGCGATAATGTTCCCGAATGGGATCCATCTTCCCCTCGACACCCGTCGGACGGGATCCTTCGTCACCCACACCGCAAAGGATAACACCTCGTTTATCCGCCGACAATCGGGATATTCTCCGTCACCGCCGCGCGCGCCGCCCGCCATCGAGCGCTCACCGACGGTTATGCCGGAACGACGCTACGTTGGTGCCGATGCAGGCGTGCGCCCCCACCTCCACACCCCCGGCCAAGACCCCCGGGGACACTCCCGCATCAGCCCGGTGGGGCCGAGAATCCCCACCCCGCCCGGTCTCGAGCCCCGCTCGACGGAGTCGTCGTCGAGAACGGCAACCAGGTCCAGGTCGGGTGAGAGGTGAATTATATCCACCGACACCTCGGCGTGTCCACCGGCGCCGAGGAGCAGAGTCGGAACCCCCGCCGTGGATCCCTCTACTCCCCGCGGGGGTCGAGCTGCAGATTCGCGGTGATTTTCTCGTTCACCTTTTCGTCCACCAGGCGGCGGGCCATCTTCAGGGCGTTCATCACCGCCTCGGCGTCGGAGGAGCCGTGGGCGATGATGCTCGTGCCCTTCACGCCCAGAAGCGGCGCCCCGCCGATGGAGCTGGGATCGGCCACCCGGCGGAAGTGGCGGAAGGCCGGCCGCATCAACAGCCCCCCCAGGGTGACCAGGGGCCGACCACGCATGCCCTCGCGGAGGTGGTGAACCACCCAGCGCGCCGCCGATTCGGAGAACTTCAACAGCACGTTCCCGACGAAACCGTCGCAGACTAAAACGTCCGCCCCGCCCGTGTAAACGCCGCGCCCCTCGACCATGCCGATGAAGTTGATCCCGGGGGTCTCGCTCAGGAGTCGGTGGGCCTCCACCACCAGCTCGTTGCCCTTGGCGGCTTCCTCGCCGATGGACACCAGGCCGACGCGGGGGTTCTCGACGTCGAAGATGTGCCGCAGGTAGAGGGTTCCCATGACGGCGAAGCCGACGAGATGGCTCGGCCGGTTCTGGGCGTTGGCTCCGGCGTCAATGAGAACGCCCCAGCCGTGGGTGCCGGGGAAGGCCACGGCGATGGCCGGCCGCTCCACCCCGGGCAGACGCCCCAGGTGGAGGATCGAGCTGGCCACCTGGGCTCCCGTCGAACCGCAGGACACCAGGGCGCAGGCCTTACCGTCCCGGACGAGGCGGGTGGCCACGGCGATGGAGGCTTCCCGCTTCCTCTTCAGGGCGTAGGTCGGGCTCTCGTCCATGGCCACGGTCTCGGCGGCGTGGACGATACCGAAGGTCTCGGGGGGTATTTTCCGGCGCTCGAGCTCCCCCGACACCTCGTCCGCGTGGCCGACGAGGATGATGGGACCTATCCCGGAACGCAGGGCCAGCCTGGCGCCATCTATCTGGGCTCCCGGCGCGTCGTCGCCGCCCATGACGTCCAGGGCGATGGGTGGAGCTGCCGCGACGCCTTCAGCCTTCTGCGACAAAAATTCCCCTCGGGGGTATATGCAAGCGGCGCGGCTCGTCCCGGCTCCGCGCCTTCAAGGGTCGAATCAACCTGGCGGACCGCCGCTTCGGTTCATGGACCGAGCAGGGGCTCTACTCCTCCTGCTTCACGGGGATGATGATCTGGCGTCCCTTGTAGTAGCCGCAGGAGGGGCAGATGCGGTGGGGAACTTTGGCCTCTCCGCAGTTCGGACAGACGGTGAGGGTCGGCACCTGGAGGCTCGCCACCCAGTGGGCCCGGCGCATGTCGCGCTTGGCGCGCGATTTCCTTCTCTTCGGTACGGCCATGTCAAGCTCCTCGTGTCTAAGATGGCTTTCCGCGACGGCAGAGCCGTTTACCTACGACGGCGCAGCCGCGATCAACCGGCCACGGCGGCCATGACGATGTCTTTGGTATCCCGGGCTATCACCAGCTCCTCATTGGTGGGGATGACCCAGACGGATACCCTGGAATTTTCAACCGTTATCCTGCCCTCATTCCCCGCCCCCGGCTTGAAGGCGTCGGTGTTGAGCCCCTCGTCGAGCTCCAAGCCCAGGTAAGAGAGCGGTCCGCAGACCAGGGTGCGTACGATGGCCGAGTTCTCGCCGACCCCCGCGGTGAAGACGACGGCGTCCACGCCGTTCATGGCGGCCGCGTAGGCCCCGATGTACTTCCGGACGCGGTAGGTGTAGATCTCCATGATTTCACGGCAGAGGGGATCGCCCTTGAAGTACTGCTCCTCCACGTCCCGCATGTCTATATACTTGTCGCCGGAGAGGCCCTTGATGCCCGACCGGCGGTTCAAGAGGTTGTCAACCCTGCCCGGCGAAAAGCCCTCGTTCCTCATCAAAAAGACCGGGATGGCCGGATCTATATCGCCGCAACGGGTGCCCATCACCAGGCCCTCCAGGGGGGTGAAGCCCATCGAGGTGTCCACGCTCTTCCCGCCGCTCACCGCCGCCACGGAGGCCCCGTTGCCCAGGTGGCAGGTGATGATCTTCAGCTCCTCGGCGGGACGGCCCATGAGCCCGGCGCAGCGACCGCTGACGTAGCGGTGGCTCGTCCCGTGGAAGCCATACCGCCGCAAGCGGTACTTCTCATAGAGCCAGGCCGGCACCGCGTAGAGAAAGGCCGTGCGCGGCATGGTTTGGTGGAAGGCGGTATCGAAGACGCCTACCTGGGGCACGTCGGGGAGGACCTTGGTCGCTGCGTCTATGCCCTTGATATTGGCCGGGTTATGCAGGGGCGCCAGGGGGACGCACTCCTCAATCACCCGGTGGACCTCGTCGTCTATGGGCACGCTCCGGGTCATGCGCTCCCCGCCGTGTACGACCCGGTGCCCCACGGCATCTATCTCCTTGACGGACCTCAGAACTCCCGCTTCGGCGTCGGTGAGTTGATCCAGGATGACCTGGATGGCCTCGGCGTGGCCGTTCACCTCAGGGGGGTCCTTCTCGAGCTTTTTCCCGGAGGTCTGGTATATCAGCCGAGCCTGCCCCGCGCCGATCCGCTCGACGATCCCCTTCGCCAGCACCGTTTCGGTGTTCATGTCCAGCAGCTGAAACTTTACCGAAGAGCTGCCGCAGTTCAGGACCAGAACGTTCATCGGGAGACCCGCAGTCTTTTAGTTGGATTTGACCTTAATCATCCCCGCCCCAGGGGGGCGGGAATCTTCGGAGCGGCTTTTGGAGCGGTAGTTTAGCACCCAAGCCCCCGTTAGTCAAGCCGGGGTTTACCAGGATACTCATTCACACCGCCAGGTCCCCCAACCAACCACCAGCCGTTGACGAACCTCGTGTCAAAGGCAAAGCGGATGGTCCGGACCATCCGCTTCAGGAGGTGTAAAGTGGTCGGCGGGTTTACCGCGTGACCACCAGCGGCGCGCTCGCACTCATACCGTCGCTGGCGGCCTGGACGAAGTACGCCCCGGAACAGAGCCCGGTGGTGTCCACGCCGAGCTCGTGTCGCCCTTCGGTCAGGGTGCCTCTAAAAACCGTCGCCACACGGCGCCCGGCCGTATCGTATACGACGACCTCGACGTTTCCGGTAGCGGGCAGATCGAAGCTCACCACGGCGCCGTCGGCGGTCGGATTGGGGGTAATCGAGTTGAGGAGTATCCGGGGCGCATTTTCGATGTTGTCGTCCTCACGGGGAACAGGGTCGTGTTGGTAGTAGAGGTCCCAACCCGTATCATCCGGCGTGGTGTGCACGTAGACGAGGTTCACATCGCCTTTCGTCCCGCTGGAGAGTGATATGGAACCCGTGTCGCCGAGGATTGACCCAAAGCGTTCGGTGCTGCTCTGACCGTTGAGACCCACCATGGCCTGGTACAGGCTGGTGTGACCTTTGGTTCCCTGACGCCAGACGATCCGGACACCCGAGTGGCATGTGGCGAGGGCTGGCTGCATGACGCAGAAATCACCCACGTCGCTGACCGGCATGTCCCGGATGACCCAGACGTCGTCGGGATCGGAGAGGTTCTTCACCGAGTACCTGACCTGGGAGGGAATGACGGGATCGTATATCCCCGCACCTATCTTCGGTATCTCCCCCATCGCACCCAGGTTGTGAACCTGGGACAGGAACAGATAGCCGTTATAAATGGCAATGTCATGCGGAGCTCCACTCCCGAGGTCTATCTCGTCGGTCCAGGTACCGTCGGGGCGGAGCTTCTTGTAGTAGATGTGCCAGTCGGCCCAGGCGGTTCGGTCGTCGGCCCAGAAAAGGTGCAGGTTCCCGGCATCGTCCAGCTTCATCGCCGGTATCCAACGGAAGTTCTGACCGGCGTAGGTGAGCTGCAAATCATCGGACCACTGGCCATTCTCCCAGCAACGGTAGAAGAGCTCGAAGTCATAATAATCCCCGTACCTTTGGTCGCACCAGACGAGGTGGACCTTTCCGGTGGGTTCGGCCAACACGATGGGAATCAAGGATCCGTTGCCGGGCGTCACGATTAGGGGCTGGTCATCGCTCCATATGTCGGTGGCGGCGTCGTAGCGGCACCAGAATATGTCGCCGAATGGATACCCCAAACGGTAGTCGAACCACACCACGGTGATGTTACCGGCGGCGTCGATCGCCATCGAGGGGCCGTGGGACATGTTCTCTCCGTGGCTCAGACGCAGCGGTTCCGACCAGACGCCTCTCCTGTTATTCATGTAGTAAATTTCACGGTTTTCCGGTTCCTCGAAGTCGGAGTAGAAGACCACGTGGAGGGTTCCTTCGTTGTCCACGAGTTGGCTGTACTCGCCGGGACCGCCGGTGAACTCCCAGGTATCGGTAACAAGGAGGGCCACCGGATCGGACCAGGTGCTCGCGAACACCATCCCGACCAGGAGCGGCAGCACCAACATCGCGTTTTTCATCTTCGCACCTCCGTCCTGGTAAATTAGCCTAAAAAATCCTCTTTGGCAAGTCGGGCTCCCCGGTTATTACAGGCTTCACCCTTCGCCGTTCAAAGCACGCACCGTGCCATTACCGCCGGACCGGCGGATGTTTTTGAAAAAGCCCCATCATCAATGCAATCAACAAGATACGCCTTCACTCCCGGAAGCGGCCGGACGGGCACGGGGTACGTCGGGAGAATAAGGGTTGGGTTTCACGACCCGCGTTACATTTCCTCCCCCCCCTCGCAGTGAAACATTAATAAGAAGGGGGGACGAAACGCCCCCAAACGTAGAACTCCGCTCACGGGCTCGGAGCCCAGACACCGCCACCCCCGTCGTCATCGTCGTCATCGTCGTCATCGTCGTCGTCATCCTCGCCGTCGGTGGACAGACCCCAGACTTCGTCGTCATCATCGTCGTCCCCGGGGCTCCAGGTTTCGTCATCGTCGCCATCGGACTCGGCGGGGGTGCAGAACGCGGCGAAGAGTACATCCAAGAGGCAGGAGGCGACGGCCTCCCCGGTACCGTCCTCTTCATCCTCCGACTCCGCGTCGAAGCCGAAGTAGAACTCCTCCACCACGAGCCCCTCGGGCACGACGCTTACGAAGCGCGTTTCCAGGGGGCTGTCGTCGCCGTCGTAGAGGGTGAGGCGGTGAGAACCCGAGGTCAGCCGAAGCTCGAGCCCGTCGAGGGGAACGACCCCCACGGGATTTCCGTCCAAGGCCGCGGTGAATCCTCGACCGTCGCAGCGGACGAGGAGCCTCCCCCAGACGACCGGCTCCTCGGCGACCGGCGGGAATTGGAAGCCCTCGACGGCGGCGGCGGTCAAGAGGGGCAGCACGTCGGCGGAGGTGCCCGTAAAACACCGCTCCTCGAGAATCTTGCCGTTCACGCCGATCAGGTGGAGGCTCCAGTCGCCGTTCGCCTCGATGAAGACGAAGAGGACGGCGCGGGCGCCCGCGTCGGCGGCGGGACCGAGGTAGGGGGTGAAACCCTGGGTGCGCCGCTCCGGACCCCAAATCCCGGTATCCGTCTCATCCGCCACGGTCCCGGTGTAAACCAGGGCCATTTCCCCGCCGAAGGTTTTTGCCAACACCCCATCGGCGTGCGCGGCCTCGGCGGACGCGCCCCCCCGCAGGTCCACCACCGGCACCAGGGCGATTCTCTCGCCCTGGGTGGAGAAAACCCGCAGCTCGCCGCCCAGGGACCCCAGACACAAAATCAAGGTTAAAAGAAGAGCTCGACGCACCATAAACCTCCCGCAACGGTACGGGTTAATTATACCAGTAAAACCGCCCGGCGCCCGGGAAGTCTTTATTTCATCGGTGAGCTGTGGTAGCATCATCTTTTAGCCTGCGACCGCGGATACCCGTGGATACGGAGGCGGCGATGCGGCTCTACGAGTACGAGGCGAAGGGCCTCTACGGCGAATTCGGCATCCCGGTGCCGGTGGCGCGGGTGGCGAACGACCTGGGTGAGCTGGGCGGACTCGCCGGTGAGCTGACATACCCCGTGGTGGTCAAGGCGCAGGTGCTCACCGGAGGCCGCGGCAAGGCCGGCGGGGTGAAGGTCGTCGGCGATGCCGCGGAGCTTGAGCGCGAAGGGGAGCGCATCCTCGGGCTCTCCATCCGGGGATACCCGGTGCGCAGGCTTTTGATCGAGGACGCCCTGGACATTGCGGAGGAACTCTATCTGGGCGTCGCCCTGGACCGCGCCGCCTACGCCCTCACCGTCATCGCCTCCCGGGAGGGCGGGGTGGAGATAGAGCGGGTCGCCGAAGAACGGCCCGAGGCCATCCACCGGCTCACGTTGGGGATTGACGAGCGCTTCTACCCCCACCAGGGTGTTGCGCTGGGGAAGAGGCTCGGACTGGAGGGGGACCGGCTCTCCGCCTTCGCCGCGATCGCCGCCCGCCTGCTGAAGCTCTTCCGCGCCCTGGACCTGAAAATGGCCGAGATAAACCCCCTGGTCATAACCGAGGAGGGGGAGCTCGTCGCGGCAGACGCCCGCGTCAACGTGGACGACGACGCCCTCTTCCGCCAGCCGCGGCTGGAAGCCCTGGCCGGCGGTGGACGGCACGAGGAGGGGGAGCTCACCCCCCGCGAAAAAAAGGCGCGGGAGCAGGGCATCCCCTACCTGGACCTGGACGGCGACATCGGGATGTTCCCCGGCGGGGCCGGCTTCGGCATCATGGGCAACGACTTCATCCACTACTTCGGCGGCCGGCCGGCCAACTTCATGGACTCCGGCGGCGGACCAACCCCGGAGCGCCTGGCCGCGATGCTCAAGCTTCTGGACGAAAACCCCAACGTCAAGGCCATCTTCGGCGCCCGCTTCGGCGGCGTATCCCGCTGCGACGACTTCGCCCGGGGCGTGATCATGTTTTTAAAGGAGCACGGCCTGTCGAAGCCGATGGCGCTGCGCTTCACCGGGAACATGTGGCGGGAGGGTGTGCGCATCTTCACCGAGGAGAAGGAGCAAAACCCCGAGCTGTTCGAGAAAATCGAGTTCTTCGGCATCGAAACGCCCATCGAGACCGTGGCCCGGCGGGCCGTGGAGCTGGCCCGGGAGATGGGTTAACTTTCTGGGAGAATAGTATAAATAAAGCAGCCCATCGGGCCACTTTACACTGATAAGACAAATAATAAAAATAGCTACATTCTTGATTTAATGTCTTCGATTAGATAATCCCAGTCATCCTGGTAAAAACCACCTGCATTCAAATCAGCGTCCTTACCTTCATAAGCATACTTCAAAGCTTTATCATATATTCCTAAATTGATATACGCTTTCGCTATATTACCATAAGCAGCTTGAATATAAAAGGAAGAAGTTTCAGCCCCTTCATTAAGACTTAAACTCGCTAATTCTATTATTCTCTCATAATTGCCGACCTCTCTATAAACCATGTTTAGATCATAAATAATACCCCGTATATCGTACACAGAGTAATTTTTAGAAATTAGATTGAGCACCCTCTCAAGGCTATAAATGCATAATTCTCTACTAGTACCATTATAACCTATATCCCTAAGACTTTCAGAGGAACTACTGGAAAATATACCGATGTCCCAAAATATCATAAATTCACCTAACACATCCCATAAGCCAACATCATCTGTAGACTTTGCTTCTAACCAAATTTCACGAATAATATCTTTTTCGGTTTTACTATTTAAAGGAGATTCACATAAAAATACATATGTCCTTGCAAGTTGATTCCAACAAATGCTATTGTATGGCTGTAGATCGAACGCTTCTCTACTCATTGACAAAGCCCTTTCAGCATTTTGATATTTATCATTCCGTATTATTTCCTCAACTGCATAATAAAGCTGAGTGGCTCTTATTGCATTAGAAACAATTATTTTCTGCTCAGCTTGCACTCGTTCTAACTCTGCGTATAGATGTTCGGTCTCCTTCTGGGTTTCCATTAATTGATTTTCCAATTCCCTACTTCCCCTTATTCTTTCAATCTGACGCGCTACATCATCGGTATCAATTCTGAAACGTGCTGTAAGATTATAAACAAAATTAGCACCTTCAATATTCCACTCGCCGCTTTGGTTCACCAACTCAACCAAACCTGCCGTATAAGCTTTAATCTCATCCTTCGTCAACTCGTAATCCTGAACTATCGTAATAGATTCAATGAAAACACCTGCTCGTTCCAGAGCCTCCCGCTCTGCGTATCTTAAGGCCACCTGCTGTGCATTAAGCTTAGTTTCATTATCGCCCAAATAGTAGGCATAAGTGACCTCAAATGTTTCCACACCGGCTAAGGACATGGTTATTAAGAAACAACAAGCGCAAATTGCAAGCCTGGCTATGTGTTTCACCTTACACCTTGTTTAATGTAGAGAAAGCTTCCAGGGAAAATCAACATTTCAATATTAATCAAAAAAGGTAGTTTTAGCAAGTTTTATTAGGAACCCACAATCATTTGATAACACGTTGGTTAGGACTGTCAAATAAACCACAACCTGGAGGATAAATGCGGCGGCTCATAGTTTTAGTCTTGATTTTCGGCCTCGTACCGGCCTTCGCCCTCACCGACGACGACGTGGTGAACCTCCTGGTGGACCTCTACACCTCGTCATATACAGGCCGGACCGAGGCGGAGATTTTCGCCGCCTACGGGACCACCGAGGGGGAGATGAACGCGTACTACGACTCACTCCCCGCCAAACGGCAGGACGACATCTCGACACGGATGGAGGCGGGCTACTACGCCTTCCTGGACTCCCGCTTTGAGGGTTTTTACGGGAAGGCGCCCGCGCTCTTCACCGCGACCTCTCTCGGCGGCGAACCTTACGAGCTCGCGGGGGACCTCGGCGGCAAGGTGCTCTTCGTCAACGTCTTCGCCACCTGGTGCCCGCCGTGCCGGGACGAGATACCTCACTTCATCGAGCTAATCGGTGAGTACGGCGGCGACTTCGCCGTGGTGGGGGTCAGCGTGGACGACTTCACCGAGGTGGGGGAGCTGACCGAATTCGCGGAAAATATCGGGATAAACTACCCCCTCGTCCTCTACACCCAGACCGGGGAAGAGGCACAGTCTTACTACGCCGCGGACAGCATCCCCACCACGTGGATCGTGGACCCCGAGGGGCTGGTGCAGAAGGTCATCGTCGGGGGCCGGAGCCGGGAGGAGTTCAAGGAGCTCATTGATTCGTACCTGGGCGGTCATTAACGACGCGGTCCCCCTCTCCCCTTCGGGGGGGGGGGGTTGGGTGAGGGCTAAGAGCGGCGGGGACTAAAGGTCCCCCCCCCTGCACTACCCCCTCCCCCCTCTGGGGGGAGGGTGGGGGTGAGGGGTAAAAAAAACGGGCCGACCTAAAGGTCGGCCCCTACGTCATCGCAATCGGCGTGGCACGGGTCGGGGTGAGAGTCGGGATTTATACCGGAAACGGCGGCCCGCGGAGGACTCATCCTCCGGGGCTTCCTTGTTAAAAAAACAACGGCGGGCGACCGTGGACGGTCGCCCCTACACGTCGAATAATGCGGCGTCGCCGTAGGGGCGGGTGTCCACACCCGCCCGCGGGCCGACCTGAAGGTCGGCCCCTACGTCAGCGCAATCGGTCAGAACACGTATGACAACGTCGCGCGGTAGCTGTTGCCCAACCCCTCCGGGCCGAAGCCCACGGCGAAGTCCGCGCCCAGGCCGCCGAGGGTGAAGCCCACCCCGGCCCGCAGGTCCTCCTCCCCGTGGTAGCCGACCGAGAGCGCCGCCACGCCGCCTATCGTGTACTCCGCCGCCACGGACCAGCGCCAGTTGTCGGAGAAGTCCGCCATCCCGCCCGCCGCGACGACCAGCCCCTCCCAGGTGAACGCGAGCCCGCCCCGCACCCGGCGCTGACCCAGGCTCCGCACGTCGTAGAGCTGGATGTTGGGCTGGATGAAGTTCTCGCACGTGACCGCCGCGTACAGCCACCGCCAGACGACGGGCACCGCGAAGCCCAGGTCCATCCCGAAACCCTGGTCCCCCGCCCCGGCCACCTCCCGGGCGAAGACGCGGAAGTTTAGGCCCAGGTAGTAGCTCGGCCGGTACTCGGGCGCCCGGCTCACCCAGTCCTCCGGCTCCTCATAGGTCTCCACGTACTCCTCGACCCCGCCGGCTTCCCCCTCTTCCCCCTCCTCGGTTGAATCGGTATCCTCGGGGAGGATGACCCGCGTCCCCAGGCCGATGGACCAACCCAGATTTATCGCCGTGGCCACATCGCTGAAATTTTGACCCGTGGGGCGGCCGGTCTCATCGTAGCCGGGGATGGCCCCGGCGTCGGAGCGGTCCACGTCGAGGACGAGCGTCCCCAGGCGCAGCAGGCCGGTGATGGGGTAAACCAGGCTGACCGACTGGCGGTTGACTTCGGGCAGTGCCGCAAAGGGCATGGCGTAGGTCGCCCCGACGCTCACCCCCGCGGTGAAGTCGGCCAGGAGGGGGTTGGCGCCGGGGAGGTAGGAGGGCCGTCCGGGGACGGCGACGGCCGCCTCGCCGAAGACGTACTCCCGCGCGCAGTATATCTCGCTTAAATCGCCCAGGGGATCCGTCCCCCCGGCGGCGAGCGCCAGGACGGGCAGGCAGAGGGTGAGGAAGAGTTTACGCATTCGCTCTCATCCGCCGAAGAGGACCCGCGCCCGCCAGGCGGCCAGGTGGATGGTGGCGGCGTCCAGGTAGCCCAGCGCCCACCAGCGTCCCCCCTTGTGCCGCACCGCGTTCAGGGTCAGCGCCCCCCAGCCCAGACCGAAAACGGCGAGGTCGGTCAGCCACTCGTCTTTGGGGTCCAGCTGGTTCGGCTTCTGTGGGTCGGCGTTGGACGACGGGTTGAGCACCTGGTAGTACCCGTGGCGGAAGAGGAAGGCGTGGGCGCTCTCGTGGGCCAGAATTGAACCGACGGCCAGCGGGTCGTCCCGGAATGCCTCCGCGACGTAAATCCGCCGCGGCTCGGGGAACTCGGGCACACCGGTCATCGGCGGCCGCTCAATCACCCGCACCAGCCCCGGAACCTCGAGCCAATCGGTGAACTCGACCGGCACCGGGTCCTCGCCCGTCCAGGCGGCCAGGACGCCCTGGAACCGCGACGGGTCTCCGTGGACCAGGAAGTCCCGGTAGAGCGTCTCGACGTCCAGCCGTCCCTTCGCGGCGTCCCCGCGGACGTAGCGCAGGACGAAGTCCACTTCATCCACGAGGGCCGGGTCCACGCCGACCGGCTCCTCCACGGGGAGGAGGCTGTTCAGGAAAAAAACCCGGACCAGGAGGTCCCGCTTTTTTCCCAAAAGCCCCTTCTTACCGGCGCCCCGCAGGCGGACGGTCCCCCCGCTCTCCACCCCCTCGGGGAGCGGAAAACGGAGGTGAACCCCCCGAAAATTCAACTCCACCGCGTCCCCGCGGGCGGCGGCCGCCGGGGAGACGAAGACGTACTCCATCTAATCCTCGGCGTACTCCCCCATGACCCGGAATTTGTCGTAACGCTTGGCGAGCAGCTCCTCCGTCGGCAACTGGGTAAGCTCGGCCAGGTCGGCGACGAGGACCTCCTTGACGATCTGGGCCGTCTCGTCCACGCCGTTGTGCGCCCCACCGAGGGGCTCCGGCAGGATGCGGTCCACCACGCCGAGGTCCACCAGGTGCTTGCCCGAGACGCGGAGCGCCTGGGCGGCCTCCTGGGCCTGGGCCTGGTCGCGCCAGAGAATCGCCGCGCAACCCTCGGGGCTGATCACCGAGTAGTAGCTGTTCTCGAGCATGTACACCCGGTCGCCCACGCCGATGCCCAGCGCGCCGCCGGAGCCGCCCTCGCCGATGACCACGATGATGATCGGCACCCGCAGGGTGAACATGTCCCGGATGTTGCGGGCTATGGCCTCGGAGATGCCGCGCTCCTCGGAGCCGATGCCGGGGTAGGCGCCGGTGGTGTCGAGGAAGGAGATGAGGGGGAGGCCGAAGCGGTCGGCCAGGTCCATGATCCTCCGCGCCTTGCGGAAGCCCTCGGGGTGGGGCATGCCGAAGTTCCGCTGGAGCTTCTCCTTGGTGGAGCGCCCTTTCTGGTGGCCGATGAGCGCCACCGGCCGCCCTTCCAGTCGGCCCACCCCGGTCACCATGGCGTGGTCGTCGGCGAAGTTCCGGTCCCCGTGGAGCTCCACCCAGTCGGTCAGAATCCGCTGCACGTAGTCCAGGGTGTAGGGGCGTTGGGGGTGCCGCGCCACCTGGACCCGCTGCCAGATGGTCAGCTTCGCGTAAACCTGTTCCTTGAGCTTCTCCAGCTTGGAGGAGAGGGTTTCTATCTCGTCGGAGAAGTCCACGGGGCCTTCGGCGTTGAGCTTCTTCAGCTCCTCGATGCGTCTGGTGAGGTCGAAGATAGGTTGTTCGAAGGCGAGCTGGGCGAACTCCATGCATTCCTCCGCATAAAAAAGTCGAGCCCGACGGCGTTCAGCCGAGTAACCGGTCCTTGGCAGTGGAGACCTTTACTTGAGCGGCCCGATTGGCGACCATCATCCGGGTTCCCGCGCCCCAACCGGCTCCCCGCCACCTATCAGTATCCCCGCCAGAAGCGGACCCAATTCCAGCCGGGGCGGCCGGACGACCGGCCCCCTCTACGATGGCTCCTGCCGTCTGACGGGAACACCGGTCCGTTCCCGGCCGGACGACCGACCCGCTCGACGCTCACCGACGGCCATCGTCACTTGGTTCGAATACCGACCCGCTCCCGACCGGCCCCCTTGCCTGGAGGGGTCGGATGGGCTACTATGAGGGCAACCCTAGCACGACCAGGGGGAAGTGTCAAGAAGAGGCGGGATGACACTCATCCGCATCTTACTGTTATAAAAAGGGTTAGCCATGACACTACTTCGGACGGTTGCCGTCCTCCTGCTCCTGGGGCTCCTCCTCGGGAGCTGCAATCTCGCAGTAGGCGAGGACCTCATTGCCGACCTGGAGGGGACGTGGCACGGAGCCACCCTACTCGGCATGACGTTGGATCTGAGGATATCCCAGAACGGCTCCACCATCGGCAACTACGGCTCCTACTACTTCACCGGCCAGGCCCACCTCTACGGGACACAGTTCGAGCTGTACTCCATAGACATAGACATGTCGGGCCAGTACACCGCCGAAAGTGAACGCCTGGATGGGTACCTCAACGATTATCGGGACCCCGAGATGCCCGTCGAGGACCAATTCACCGTCTTCCGGGTGAAGGAATAGCACCTAATAAAACCTAGGCCCCCAAGGGGGCCTTCTTTAATCCATCATCCGGGAGATAGGCGCCGACGCGCCGGTGGAAAAACGGCCAGGGGCCTTTTTCTATTCCCCAAACGGTCAGGGCGTCGGGGGGATGTTGGTGATGGTCCCGTCGGGGGCGATGTACACGGGAGCCGAGGAGGCGCCGCCGGTTATCTCCACCGTGCCTTCACCCCCCCCGCCGTAGCGGCGGTAGTTTTCCAAAACCAGGGCCACGTACCGCTGGGTCTCGGGGTAGGGCGGCACCGCGCCGTAGTACTCCACGGACCGGGGTCCCGCGTTGTAGGCGGCCAGGGCCAGGCGCAGGTCGCCGTCGAATCGCTCGAGCATCGCGCGCAGGTAGCGGCAGCCGCCGTCCACGTTGGCCGTGGGGTCCCAGGGGTCGGCGACGCCCAACGACCGGGCGGTGGCGGGCATGAGCTGCATGAGGCCCATGGCGCCAGAATTGGAGAAGGCCTTCGGGTAAAAGGCGCTCTCCACCTTCACCACCGCCTTGACCAGGGCGGTCTCCAGGCCGTAGCGCCCGGCGGTGGACGCGATCAGGGGACCGAAGCTCTCCTCGTTGGAGGCGGAGGCGGCCAGCGCCTCGGGGGTGGGAACGTAGAGCCGGGGATGGGCGGGGACGTTGGTGATGACGCCGTCGCGGATGACCACCTCGTCGGCCCGGGCGGCCAGGAGGGAGAGGAGGGTCAACACGAAGGTCCGCCTGAGCATCGCCGTACCCTCCACGGCGGTCGGCGGCCTACCCGCCGCCGAGAACCACCTGCAGGTCGTAGGATATCCCGGTCACCGAACCGGGCAGGCCGAGGGCCTTCTTCAGGGCCAGGGCGTACTCGAGCTTTTCCGGCGTGCAGGAGATGGTGGTGCGCTCGCAGTCGAAGGTGCTGTTGTTGCGGAAATCCACGACGGTCAACCCTAATCCCTGGAGCCTCTGCGCCATGAGGGAAGCCTTGCCGGGAATGCCGCTGCCGTTGAGCACCTCGGCGGTCAGGCCGGACGCCCCTCCGGGCAGGGCGCCGGTGTCGGGCGCCGCGGCGAGAACCTCCTTGATGTCCTTGCCCAGGATAAGGGATATGTCCACCCGTTGCGGGGCGCCGAAATCGAGCAGGTCGGACAACTGCTCGGCGAAGGACCGCAACTCCTCACTCTCGCCGTAGTAGTAAACGGCGTTGACGTTTCTGGTGTTCAATACGGGGACGGGCACGGCGGTGCACTCGATCTGGCCGAGCTGGGAGAGCTGGTACTTCACATTGTTGAGCCTCTCGGCATCCCCGGGGGTGTGCCACACCGCCACCCTGTAATGCTCGGGTAGGGTAATCCCCTCGGGCGGCGGGTTACCCTTGGACAGCTCGCTGACCGTGGCGGTTTCGCCGTCGTGCGTTTCACCGTTCGGCGTTTCCTCTTTGGCCTCCCAGGGTCGCCAGAGGATGAGCACCACGGCGACCGCCAGCACGCCGGCCACCACGACGGCTATCGTCCGGCGCTTCCGCTTGCGCCGACGGGACCGCATCATCTCGACCCGACCCTCGATCACGTCATCCCCCGCTGTCCGCGAAGAGTGGGCCGGCCCGCGGCCGACCCGACACCGTTCCTACCGCACCGCGACCAGGGGTGAGGGGTCCAGGATGGTGCTCACCCGGACCTCCCTCTCCCCGGTGGAATCGTAAAGCGCCACCAGATCGGCCTCCCGCACCGAGAGCCACACCTTGTCCTGGAGGGTGGAGAGCTCGGGGGTTCCCGGGAGGTCCTCCACCTCCGCCGAGACGTCGCCGCCCGCGTCCACGAAGAGGAGGTCCATCCCGGCGGCGTCGAAAACCCAGCACCCGTCGCCCATCGCTCCGGCGACCCGGGGGCTCCCCAATCCCTCCACGGTCAATAGGAGTGAGCCTTCGGCGGAGCGTTTCTGTAAAAAATCCCCCGTGGAGAGCCAGAAACAATCCGCGTCAGGATCGGCGCTGAGGCTGTAGTACCCGCCCTCCAGGACGAGATCGAAAACCGTCGCGCCGTCGGCGGGGTCGAGGCCGAGGACGTGGAACTCGCCCATGTTGCCCGTCAGCGTCAGGACCAGAACGACCCTCGCGTCGCCGCCCGCCAGTGCGAGCGCGTAGGGCGGCGAATCGAGCCCGCTACGCCACAGGGTGTCGCCGTCGGAGTCGAGGGCGACGACCTCGAGCGCGCCCGCGTCCGCCAGGTACACGTCGCCCGAGTCCGAGTCCACCGCCACCGCCTCGGGGCGGACGAAACCGCTGACGTAGAGCTCCTTCTGCCCGGAGTTGGATATCTTCACGAGTCTCGCGGCGTCGGAATCGCACACCCACAGGGTGGCCGTCTGGGCCTCGGCGGCCATGTAATCCGCGTCGCCGAAATTGTCCACGACGGTTTCCACGTCCCCGTCCTTGGAAAGAAGCACCAGTACGCCCTGGGAGCCGTCGAGGACCCAGCAGCCCCCGAGCCCCGCGGTTTCCTCGGCGGCCGGTTCGCAACCGCCGAGGACTAAAGCAATGATGGATGCCGCCACCGCGGAAACAAGTGTTTTAAACGAACGAAGCAAGTTATGCTCCAACCAAAATCCCTTGCCACCAAAAGAAGAGGCGGCGCCGGTGTATTTTCTCAAGACGGCAACCTCGCTAGTCCCCCTCGATCCCCTTGAAGAGATCGTCCTCGGTGGATTCCTGTTCCTCTTCCGCCTCGGCCTCCCGGGAAGCCTCGACGGCCTCCAGTGCCTCTTCGTCAGCCGTCGTTTCGTCCGTTTCCGGGTTCGAGACGACGACCTCGTCATCCGCCTCTTCGGGGGTGAAAATCGCCAACAGGGCCAGACCGACACCCACCAGACCCACCACCGTCAGGGTGATGGTCCAGTCATTCTCGGCAGAGGAGCCGGAGGAACCGTCGTCGCCCGTGGAGGCCAGGACGGGGACGCTGAAGAGGAGCAGGCTCATCAACACGCTCAAGGCTCGCATCGTGCGCCTTCTTTCACCGTCTCGGGCGAGGGATTCGACCCTCGTCCACCGCCTTTCCAGTCTAGACGCGGACACCGCCGACCGGCCGTCTCACCGGCTATATCGGTTGACCCTGGGCGTCTTTCCCCGTGGGCGAAGGTTGCGTGAAGGACCCGTTCCGCCAGATTCGCCCGGCGACCAGCTCGGCGTCGCACCGCGCCACGGGGCCGATGTCGGCCACCCCGTTCACGTGGAACATGCCGACCGCGTGGCCGTCCAGCCGAACGTCGTCGCAGCGGACCACGCCGGCCAGCTTCGCCCCCTCCGCCACCCACACCAGGCCGGAGATGTCTATCTCCCCCTCGAAGGTTCCCTGGACCAGCACGTTCACGTTCCCCTTCACCTCGCCGGCGATCTCGTCGTCCGGGGAAACGTAGAACCCGATGGGGAGCTTGTTTCTCGCCGCCGTGGGCTCGGGCGCGGGCTGCTCCGCTTTCTTTTTCCGGAGGAAGTCGAAAAGACCCATGGTCGAACCTACAGACTCAGGATTCCCAGGAGCGCGTACTCCTGGTGGTTGAAGCAGTGTTCGTGGGCGACGACCTTCTCGAGAGGGGTCTGACGGATGCCGTTGGAGACCAGGCCGACGAGGACGTCGCTCTTTCCCTCGGAAATCGCGTTCACGGCCGCCCAGCCGAGGCGCGCCGCCAGGTTCCGGTCGTAGGAGGTGGGCGCGCCCCCGCGCTGCAGGTGGCCGAGCACCGTGGCCCGGCACTCGATGCCGGTGAGCGATTCGAGCTCTTGGGCGATGACCTCGGCCCGACCGGCCCCCTCGGCGCAGATGACCACGGCCGATTTCTTCCGGGAGCGCTTGAGGTTGAAGGTCAACCGTTCGGCCAACGGCGGCAGCTCGGCGCTTTCGGGCACTTCGGGCACCACGGCCGCCTCGGCCCCGCCGGCCAGCGCAACCTCCAGGGCGATGGCCCCCGACTTGCGCCCCATGACCTCGACGACGAAAATCCGGTGGAGGCTGTCGGCGGTCTGGCGGAGCTTGTCCACGGCGTCGAGGGCCGTGTTCACCGCCGTGTCGAAGCCGACGGCGTTATCGGTGCCGAAGACGTCGTTGTCTATGGAAGCGGGCACGCCCACGACCTTGAACTTCGTCTCCCGGGCCACGGCGTGGGCTCCGGCGGCGGACCCGTTGCCGCCGATGACCACCAGACCCTCGACACCTTTTTCCCTCAGGTGCCCGTAGGCCCGTTTCCGGTTCTCGGAATCTAGGAACTCTTCCGAGCGCGAGGTGCCGAGAATGGTGCCGCCGCGGTCCAGTATCCCGCCCACATCCCGGCTCTCGAGCCCCTTGAATTTGCCCTTCAACAGGCCCTGATAGCCGTCCAGCACCCCGAAAACCCTGCGGCCCCCGTGGAGCGCCGTCCGGGTCACCGACCGGATGCAGGCGTTCATCCCGGGGGAATCCCCGCCCGATGTCAGCACGGCGATACTGGCTTCTTCCCCCATTGAACCCCGGAGAAGGTTGCGCGGTCGCTAAGCGTCCGTCGGGAGCGGTTTCCGGCCCCCTTCGTCGGGGGGAAGATTAGCACACCGGTTCCACCTAGTCAACGTGACGACGCCGCTTCCCGCGCAGGTGACGCCCCCGGGGATCGAACCCCCTGTCGCGTTTCGTGCGCGTTGGACGAGCCGCCCCGACCGAACCGGTTCGTCCACCGGGGCGGAGAGCCCCAGAAGCGGTAAACCCATACCTGTCAGCCGATTGACAGTTCCCCCGGGTCCCCGTATACTTCACTCACCGCCCCGACATCAAGGAGCGAAGCGGTGCAATCCTACGACCGGCTGCTCGACACCCTCAGAACCCTCCTCTCCCCCGGCGGGTGCCCCTGGGACGCCGAACAGGACGTCCGCAGCATGGCCCGGTATTTGATCGAGGAGACCTACGAATTCTACGACGCGGTGGCGGATGATAGTTCCACCGGAGTCGTCGAGGAGCTGGGCGACGTTCTGTACCTGGTGAGCTTCATCGGCCTGCTGGCGGAGCGCGACGGGACCTTCACCCTGGCCCAAGTCTGCGACGGAGCCGCGGAAAAGATGCGACGGCGCCACCCCCACGTTTTCGATCCCGGGGGGCCGAAGCTGGACGACGCCGACGCGGTCATCCGGCATTGGGAGAAGGTGAAGCACGGTGAGGCCGATGAGCCGGCCGAACTCCCGTTGACCCGGGCGCTCGAGAAAATCCCCGTGGACACGCCGCCGCTGCTGCGGGCGGTCCGGGTCCAGGAGAAGGCGGCCCACTACCACTTCGACTGGCCCGAGGTGGGCGGTGTTCTGGAAAAGCTGGAGGAGGAGACGACCGAGCTCCGCCGGGCAGTGGAGGACGGGCGGAGGGACCGGATCGCCGACGAGCTCGGCGACGTCCTCTTCTCCCTGGCCAACCTCGCCCGGTTCATGAAAATGGACCCCGGACAGGCGCTCCTGGGAACGATCAAGAAGTTCCAAAAAAGACTCTGGTGGATGGAGACCCGGTGCGCCGCCGAGGGCGCATCGCTGACGGACTTGAACCTACCCGAACTCGAGGCCCTGTGGCAGAAGGCCAAGCTCCAGCGCGAGGACGACACCCCCTGATTTCCCGGGGGGCCCATATTCTCCTCGTGGCGGCCGTCGCAATCCTGGCGGGGGTCCTCTACCACTCCCTCGGCGGCGGGCTGGACGACGGCGCCTATCTGCAACTCTCCTTCTCCGACCAGCTCCTGGCCGGGGAGAGCTTCCGCGTCAACGTGGACGACCCCTCGAGCGACGCCACCGCCAACCCCCTCCTGGTGGGGCTCCTGTCGGCGGGACGCTTGATATTCGGCGGGGAGGCCGGGACGACCGCGGCCCGGGTGCTGGGGGTGCTGATTCTGGTCGGCTTCGGTCTCTGTGCCTATTGGCTGTCGGCCAACCTCGGCGCCGAGCCGATCATCGCCTGCATCGCCGGACTGGCGGTGGCAATCTCCCCCTCGGTCGTCGTGGCGTCCTCGTCGCTCGAGCCCATCGCCCTCGACGCCCTGCTGTTGGTCATCGCCGTCATCGGCGTGCTCCGGGGAATCGGGACCCTCGCAGTCGCCGCCGGCGCCTTGACCCTGACCAGCTACTCGGGCATGTTTGCCGGATTGGCCTTCGCCCTGGCCGTGCCGGCCATAGATGCCTTCAAGCGCAAGCAGTTGGAGAAGCGCTACCTCCTCCTTTTAATCCCCTTCGCCCTGGCGGCGGCCCGGGCCATCGGGGGGCCGATTCTCTTCGAATCCGACCCCCTGAGGGAGGTGCTTGCCCCCCTCGCCCTCTCCGGCGCTTCGGCGCTGGGGCAGCGTTTCACGCTGGTGGCGGCGCTGCCGATTCAAATATTCACCCTCCTGGGCGCCTCGGTGACCGGTTTCCTCCTCTCCGCGGCCGCCTTCTCACTCGCCGTTCCGAAAATGAGGTGGCGGACCTCCCTGGCGGCGATCATCATTTCAATGGCGGTGACCTACCTCGTGATGCGGGGCGGGGAGCTCATGGTCCTGTGGGCGGTGCCCCTGGTTGTGGTGGCCGGCGTCACCTGGTGCGGTTCGTACTGGAAACAGAAGGTCAGGTTGTGGGTCACGATGGCCGCCGCCCTGGCCTTCATCGTCCCGCCCCTGGCGAACTTTCCACAATGCGGCGTCGAAAGCGACGTGCTGTCTCTCTGCCGCAGGGTGCCCGAAATCCTGCCCCCCCGCACCGTCCTGGCCACCTCCCACCCCGGGGCCTACCGCTGCATCGCCGACGTCCCGGTGGTGGACCTCTCCGGAGCGCTTCCGCCTAGAATCTGCGAGGGTCCGCGCAACCTGGCGGTGGTGCTCGAGAGCTGGGCCCACCGGGTAAAGGTCCGCCGCCCGACCTACGTCGTGAGCGACGGGGCGAACATCGCCGAGGTGCGGTCAACCCCGCTTCTGGCGCGGGTATTCCCGGATAACGACGACCCCGACGCCCTCTGGCGCATAGACTGGGAGCCGCTGGAGCGACGGGAGGGGCTCTGGGACCCCGGCGTGCTGGAATGCATCGGTGAGGGGAGGCTCATCAACTGGCTCGACATCGGCGGCGGTGGAGAACCGGCCGGCATCGTCAACCTCGAGACCTACGGAACCGTCAACTTCGACTGGGAGCTGGTCCGGCTGCCGGTGGAGCTGAGGGGCCGCAGCACCACCCTGGCCGACACCTGCCGCGTCTGCAGTAACGCCGAGGCCGTCCGCGTTGACGTGCTTCTGCCGCCCCACACCCGCGTCGTCTGCCTGCGCCTGTACGTCAGCGGCGTCGCGGAACCTGAGTGCCGCGCCGAATCGGACGCCTATTCCACATTCTACGACCTGAGCCCCGGTCGCTGGAGCGAGATAGCGGTCGGCGTTCCAAAAGAGGCGCACAGCCTGAGCCTCACCTTCATGGGCCTGGGGACCGGGTCTGAATTCGGCCTCGGCGGCGTGTGGTTCTTCGACTGATGGAAGGAGACAAGGGGTTTAACCGTGTAGGGGCGACCCGTAGGACAAGTCCTCTGCGGTCGCCCGCGGGCGGGGACAGAGCCCCGCCCCTACGCTTCTGGCAAAACCCCTTGCCCCAAATGGAAAAACGCTTAACGCTCACCGACGAAAATTCCACCGTCGCCTTGGGCGAGCGGATCGGACGGTCCTGCCGCGGCGGCGAGACGCTCCTTCTGACCGGGGCGCTGGGCACGGGGAAGACGACCCTGGTGCGCGGGGTGGCGCGGGGGCTCGGCATCACGCGGGGGGTGAGGAGCCCCACCTTCCAGCTCCTGCGCGAGTACCACGGACGGTTGACCCTCTACCACGCCGACCTGTACCGGTTCGAGCCCGGGGGGGACCCGGCGGCGGAGCTGGGTCTGGACGAGCTGCCGGGACCGGAGGCGGTACTTGCGGTGGAGTGGGCCGAACGCGGATTTACCTTCGGTCGCAGGGGTCCCCTCGGGTGTGGTTACCGGGATATCGGCGGGTTGAGTATCTCGCTCGACTTCGCGGGGACGGGGCGGAGCGCGGTCCTGGCGACCCGGGACGGGGCGCACCTGCACCTCTTGGTGGGGGTTGAAGGTTGGAACGTCTGATCGCCCTGGCCACGGCCACCCGTCGCGGCGGCGCCGCAATTTTCCAAGACGGTGAACCCGTCGCCTGGCGGGAGATTACACCGCCCGAGACCGGCGGGGCCAGGCTCATGAACGCGGCGCGGGGCTGCCTGGAAGAAACCGGCCTGACCTGGGAAAATTTGACCGCTGTCGCGGCGGCTCTGGGGCCCGGCTCCTTCACCGGCATCCGTGTGGGGCTGGCCACCGCCCTCGGACTGGTCGAATCACGAGGGCTGAAGCTCATCGGCGTGGGCAGCCTGGACTGCATCGCGCGGGGTGCGAAGGGGGAGCTGGGAGAGGGAGAGACCGTCTGCGCCACCCTTCCGGCGGGACCCGGGCTCTATTACGCGCAGCTCTTCCGGGACGGTGAGCCGCTCGGGGGGTGCGGACTGACCTCGGCGGGCGAGCTCGGCACGAGTTATCCGGCCGGGGCGTACATCGGCGCGGACCTCGATTTTTTAAAAAATCCGACGGGCCGAATCCTCCGGCAGCCCGACTGGGTATCCCCGGTGCACCTGGGGGCCCTGGCCTCCGAACGCCTCATCCGGGGGGAGACGGACGACCCGACGCGCATCCGACCGCTGTACGTGAAACGCCCGGCGGCCCGACCGACGCCGCGGTGAGCGGAAAGTCAGACGGTGACGGAGTGTCCACTCTCCCTTCTAAGGAGGAACATCCGCTCACGGTCTAGGGCGAGGGCTTACCGCATTCTACCTCTCCCTGTGGGAGCGGCGCGCCGACGGGCCGGGGTGAGGGCTACATAGAAAAAAAACGGGCCGACCTGAACGGCGCGCCGTCGGTCGGCCACTACGTCATCGCAAAGCACCCGGTGCGACCGATACGGACACACCGCCGCCGAACAAGGCGAATATAGAAAAACCCCGCTTTCGGGCGGGGTTGCTTTTTCACGGAAATCACGAGGTCGGTTCGTCCTCTTCCCCCCCGTCGGCCTCTTCATCCTCCATATTGAGAAAATCCTCGGCCGGCTCCTCCGTCTCGGCCGGCTCCTCCTCGACGAGTATTTCCTCGGCGTGAGCCCGGGCCTCGTCCAGGCTCTGGTGGCCGCCGATGTAGAGGAGCGGTTCCGGCACGTCCTCGGGCAGGCCGGCCCCGTGCTCGTCACCCTCGGCCACGACCCAGACCTTGGCCTGGGCCACCAGGTCCTGCTGGAAGCGGATGGGGATGTGGTAAACGCCGACCTGCTTGATGTGGTCCTCCAGGATCACCTGATGGCGGCCGATCTCGAAGCCTTTGGCGGCCAGGAGCTTGACGACCTCGTTCTCGCCCACCGAGCCGTAGAGCCGGCCGGTGTCGCTGGCCTTGCCGGCCACGGTGAAGCTCAGCGACTCGATCCGGCCGACGAGCTCCTCGTGCTGTCCGCGCATCAGGTCCAGCTTCCGGTTGTGGGCCGCGCGCTCGATCTCGATCTGCTTGCGCGCACCGGGGGTCACCTTCATCGCGAACTGCCTGGGGATCAGGTAGTTGCGGGCGTAGCCGTTCTTGACCCGGACCACGTCGCCCCGTTTCCCGAGGTACGTTACGTCCTGGCGGAGGATCACTTCCATAAATTCACCCGGTTTGCCCTGCTCGACGCCGGTCGTTTGCGACCGACGGGTTAATGACGGTGGTACTCGAGGCGGAAGGGGATCTGGCCCAATACGCGCGCGCGCTTGACGGCGGCGCACAGTTGACGCTGGTGCTTGGCGCAGCTGCCGGTCGTCCGGCGGGCGCGGATTTTGCCCCGCTCGGTGACGTAGCGGCGGATGAGCTCCAGGTCCTTGTAATCAATGTCCTTGACCCCGTCCTTGCAGAACCGGCAGGTCCGCTTGCGCAGGACGCGTCTTTTCATCTTCTTCTTGCCCACGTTCATACCTCGCCTCTGGCAAGGGGTGGAACAAGGGGTTTAAACCCCTTGTCTTACCCCTTGTCTCTTTCTAGAAGGGGATATCGTCGTCGGAGAGCGGCTCCATCTCATCGCCCTTGGGCGTCGAGTCCTCGGCGTCGGGCCTCTGTCCCACCGGAGCACGGCTAAGGAACTGGAAATTTTCGATTACGACATCGAGCTTGGACCGTTTGGCGCCCGTTTCCTTGTCCTCCCAGGTGTGATAATGCAACCGCCCCTCGATGAGGATCGGGTCGCCTTTATGCTTGTATTCACAGATGATTTCCGCCGCGCGCGCCCAGGCGGTGCAGTCCACGAAGGCAGTATCCTCCCGCTGCTCCCCCTCTTTGGTTTTGAACTTACGACTGACGGCGAGACCCACCGAAGCCACTGCCTGGCCGTTGGCCGTGTACCGGAGCTCCGGGTCCCGGGTCAGATTTCCGATAAGAATCACCTTGTTAAAACTGGCCATGGTCGCCCCCCTTTTCGCCTACTCGCCCCGGCAGGTCATGAAGCGGATGACGGCCTCGTCCAGGCGCAGCTTGGCCTCGATGTCGGCGACCCGATCGGGCTCGTTCTTGTGGAAGATCATCAGATAACGGGCCTGCGTGCGGCGCTTGATCGTGAACGCAAGCTTCTGCACACCCTGATCCTTGATCTCGATGCCCTCCCCGAAGAGCTGGCGGAAACCCTCCAGCTTCGCCTCCAGGCGGTCGGCCTCGAGATCGGGCACCAGGACGATGGTAGTCTCGTAATCGCGCATTTTCCCCCAGGTGGCAAGGGGTTTCGCCAGGGGCATAGCTCGCTTCGCTCGGTTAAACCCCTTGTCTAATATTTTCCCCTGTCCGGTTTCAGCAGGCGCAACTTTACAATACATGCGCCGGTCCGCGCAACCCCTAAGAAGTCACGGCGGGCAGAATGGGGGCGATGACCAGGCTGATGACGGCCATGAGCTTGATGAGGATATTGATGGAGGGCCCCACCGTGTCCTTCAGGGGGTCCCCCACGGTGTCGCCGATCACGGCCGCCATGTGCGCCCGTGAGCCCTTGCCCCCGAAATTGCCCTCCTCGATGTACTTCTTGGCGTTGTCCAGCGCGCCGCCGGAGTTGGCGGTGAAAACGCCCACCATCACGCCGGTGACGATGGAGCCGACCAGCACCCCGGCCAGGGCCAAGGGCCCCAGGAGGAATCCGACCAGGACCGGCACGGCGACGGCCGAGAGGCCGGGTACAATCATTCCGGCGAGGGCGCTCTTGGCGGCGATGTCCACGCATTTCGCCGATTCGGGCAGGACGCCCGGGGCGCCGTCCCGGAGCCCGGGAATCTTCTCGAACTGGCGCCGGACCTCGCGGATCATGGCGTCGGCCGCCCGGACCACGGCCCGGAAGAGCTGGCTGGCGAAGAAGAAGGGCAGCATGCCGCCGAAGATGAGACCGGCCAGCACCAGGGGGTTGGTCAGGGTCGCCTCCACGGTGGTGCCGATGGTGGAGAGGTAGGCGGTCAGGAGCCCCAGGGCCGCCAGGGCGGCGCTGCCGATGGCGAACCCCTTGCCGATGGCCGCCGTGGTGTTGCCCACGGCGTCTAGGTGGTCGGTTATCTTACGCACCTCGGGGTCCAGCCCCGCCATCTGGGCGATCCCGCCGGCGTTGTCGGCGATGGGACCGTAGGAGTCCACACTGACCACCATCCCCGTGGTGGCCAGCATCCCCACCGCGGCCATGGCCACGCCGTACATCCCGGCGACGGAATGGGCGAGGATGACCGCGCCGGCGAGGATGATGACCGGGACGCCGAGCGACTCCATGCCCACGGCCAGTCCCTCGGTGACGGTGACCGCCGCGTTGGTGTCGCTGGCCTCGGCCAGCCTTTTCACCGGTTTGTACTTCGCTGAGGTGTAGTACTCGCTGGTCAGACCGATCAGAACGCCGGCCCCGATGCCCGCCAGGGTCGCCCAGAATGGGCCGAGCTTGTCGTAGTCCGCGAAAGGCGTCCCGAGCCAGTTGACCAGGAAGAAAGTCGCTCCGGCGGTCAGCGCCGCCGCCATATAGGTGCCACCGGTGAGCGCCGCCTGGGGGTTTTTCCGACCGACGATTTTCGTGAAGAACACGCCCAAAACGCTCGCCACCGTCCCCGTCGCGCCCACGGCCAGCGGCAGGAGCATGAGGCTCCGGTCCACCGCGCTCAGGCTGATCGCCGCGGCGAGGGCCATGCTGGCGATGATGCTCTCGACGTAGCTCTCCAGGAGGTCCGCCCCCAGACCGGCCACATCGCCCACGTTATCGCCCACGTTGTCGGCGATGACGGCGGGGTTGCGGGGGTCGTCCTCGGGGATTCCGGCCTCGACCTTGCCCACCAGATCGGCGGCCATGTCGGCGCCCTTGGTGAAGATGCCGCCGCCGGAGCGGGCGAAGAGCGCCATCAGCGAGGCGCCCATGGCGAAGCCGTTGACTATCCCCGCCTGGCGCAAAAGTTCGGCCTGCTCCACCTTTCCGCCGGTGAAGATGTCCGGGGCGAAGACCCAGATGACCCCGGCCAACCCCAGAAGGGAGAGGCCGACTACGGAGAGCCCCATCACGGCGCCGCCGGAGATGGCGATGCCGAGGGCCGGCTTGACACCCTCCTGGGCGGCGTGAGTCGTGCGGGAGTTGGCCCGCGTCGCGATGGTCATGCCGATGAAGCCCGCCCCCGCGCTGACCAGCGACCCGAAAACGAAGGAGACCGCCGTGCGCCAGCCCAGGCCGGTGAAAGCCATCCCGCAGCCGAGGAGGAGGATTATGAGGCCCACGGTGCGGTACTCGCGGCTCAGGAAAGCCTGCGCCCCGCGGCGGATCTGATCTGAGATGGCCACCATCGAAGGCGTGCCCTGCGGCTTGCGCAGGACGCCCACCGCGAAGATGACCACGAACACGAGGGCCAGCGAACCGCCGATCAGGGGCCAAGCCAGAAACATACCCTCTCCATTCCAGAAGTCAACTACTTTTCGAGCTCGTTTTCCGACGCGCCGTCCTCACCCTGCACCCGGACGTTCACCCGGGCCATGGCCCTCTGCCAGCCTTCCCGCTCCAGGAGTATCAATCCCTCCACGACACGATCGAGAACCCCGCCGACCTCGCGGAGGCGCTCCTCGGGGAAGGGCGAGAGGACGAAATCCGCCAGGTCCGTCCACTCGGGCGCCGGTCCGCACCCGATGCGCATCCGGGGGAAATTTTCGCCGATGTGGGCGACGATGTCTTCCAGGCCGTTGTGGCCTCCCGAGCCCCCGGACGGGCGCAACCGGAGCGCGCCGAAGGGCAAACTAACGTCGTCGCAGATGACCATCAACCCCTCGGGGGAGGTGTCGGTCTCACGCAACAGACAGGCCACCGACCGTCCCGAGAGGTTCATGAACGTCTGCGGTTTACATAAAAGGAAGCGCAGCCCGGCGAGGGAAGCTTTGCCGGTCAGGCTCTCGCACACCCGCCGCCAGCCCCGGAGTCTGCCGCGGCGGGCCAGCTCGTCCACCGCCATGAAGCCCAGGTTGTGGGGGGTTTCGGCGTATCGCTCCCCGGGATTTCCCAGACCGACGATGAGCACCTATTCCGCCGCCTCCTCCGCGGCGGCGCCCTCCTCGCCTTCCACGACGGCGGCGGCCTCACCCTCGACGACCGCGGCGGCCTCCTCCTCGGTCACCAGACGCGGCCGACGCACGTGGACCACCGTGTCGTGCACCTCGGTGAGGAACTCGACGCCGGAGGGGACCGCCAGGTCGGAGACGTGGATGGACTCGTCCAGGTTGAGGTTCGAGACGTCCACCTCGATTAAGTCGGGCAGATTGCCGGGCAGGCAGGAGATGTTTATCTCCCGCAGGGTGTGCTCCAGCATGCCGCCCTCCTTCACCCCCGGAGAGGAGCCGGAGAGGATGATGGGAATCGTGGTGTGGATCGGCTTGTCCATGGAGATGCGGTAAAAGTCCACGTGGAGGGGTTCCTCGGTCACGGGGTCCTGCTGGATCTCGGCGATGATGGTCGGGTAGACCTTTTTCTCGACCTTGAGGTCCACGATGAAGTTGTGCGCCTCGTGGGGCCGCACGGAATGGATCAGGACCTTTGCGTCGATGGCGATGTGGAGGGTTTCCGCGACCTCGTTGCCGTAGATGATGGCGGGCACGCGGCCGGTGCTGCGGAGCTTACGGGCGCCGCCCTTGCCGCTGACCTCGCGCTTCTCGGCCTGCAACGTCACACGCTTCATCTCAACCTTCCCGCGCTCTGGCGCACTGATCGTGAACGGTACCGGAGCACCGCCCGGTTTGCAAGTCAGCGGGGCATTTTAGCACACCGGCGCCGCTCACCGCAACCAATTTCCCCTTGACACCCCTCACGGTCTGCCCCTATCATTACCTGCCTTCGGGGGGGCCCATAGCTCAGCTGGTCAGAGCCACCGGCTCATAACCGGTTGGTCCCAGGTTCGAGTCCTGGTGGGCCCACCAGCCCGCCGTGGTCGTCCGGGAGGATCGGCGGCCTAAGTTCGACCGCACATTTCCACCCCGAGGTATTCCGGGTGATACGTGCGCGGGTGCGGACTCTTAAAAGGAATTGCGCCCCCGCGAGGTTGCCCCCAGGTTGGGGTTGGGGGATAAGACCAGGGTAATGAAAAAACCTCGGTAAGCGGGAGTTGACCCTCGAATAACAAAAACTCCCCCCGCGAGGCTGCCCCCCTAAGATGGGGGGGATGTGGGGTGAAAACCGTTGAAGTTAGTAAACGTATCGTACGCGGCGGTAATTATCGAATTGAAATAAACTCCCCCCGCGACTGTGCCCCCCCAAGATGGGGGGGTTGGGGGGGTTGAGGGCGATTGGCTCAGCTGGTTAGAGCGCTGCTTTCACAGAGCAGAAGTCACTGGTTCGAATCCAGTATCGCCCACCAAACAGCTATACAACGGCGGTCGGCGCGACGTCGTTTTGTTTAATCGAGAAGGGAGCGGGCCCCTTCGAATCCGGTGACGCCCGTTATAAACAAGTCCGTCCGCCGGGCGGTCTTTATTTATCCGCGCATGACGGGGGTTTGCGTCATCGGGGCGGCGGTTGACATCTCCCGGCGGGGTCAATAAGATAGCCCTCGATTCTCAAGCGCTTGAACGCCAAACACGCGAAGGAGTTCGAGTCCATGGCCAAGATATTCCCCTTCCGGGCCTACCGGTACGCGGCGAAGGCCGGAGACCTGAAGAACCTGGTCACCCAGCCCTACGATAAAATCAAGGACGACCTGCGGACCGAGTACTACGCGCGCAGCGAGTGGAACATCGCGCGGGTGATCAAGAGCGACGAGGGTCCGGCCGACGGAACCAACACCTACCAGCGGGCGGCGGAGCTTTTCCGAAAAATGATCGCCGAGGGCGTGCTGGCCCGGGACGACAAACCCGCGATCTACGCCTACGACATCGAGTACGAAGGCCCCGGGGGTGGGACGCTCGTCCGCGGCGGATTCATCGCCACGGCGCAGCTCGAGGACTTTTCCAAGGGGCACGTCAAGCCGCACGAGACGACCCTGGCCGGCCCCAAGGCCGATCGGCTGAACCTGACCCGCGCCACCGGCGCCAGCTTCGGCCTCATCTTCATGCTCTACCCCGACAAGGGGCTGGCCTCGGACCGCCTGCTCGAGGGGGCCAAGCGGGGGAGGAGGCCGGACCTGGAGGTCAGCGACGACTTCGGCGCCGTCCACCGGGTCTGGGTCATCACCGACGAGGGCGTGATATCCAAGCTCCAGGCGATTCTGGAGCCGGTGGACCTCTTCATCGCCGACGGGCATCACCGCTACGAGACGGCGGTGAACTACATGAACGAGATGACCGCCAAGGGGAAGGCGGGCTCGGGGCTCGGCGCCGTGGACAAGGGGATGATGGCCTTCGTCAACATGTTCTCCAAGGGGCTCACCGTCTTCGCCACCCACCGGCTCGTCCACTCCCTTTCCGCGGAGAAGGCCGACCCGGTCCGGCTCATCGCGGAGTTGGAGAAGGACTTCGAGATTCGGGTCATCCCCATGACCGGCGGTGGCGAGGACGAGATGCTGGACGTCATGGCCGAGGAGTACGCGGACCACAAGGTGGCCTTCGGCCTTGTTCTGGGAGAGATCGAGGAGGAGTGCTACGTGCTGACCCTGGCCCGGCAAAAGGCGGCGGACGAGTTCTTCGGGAAAAAGTTCTCGAAGGGGTACAAGGGCCTGGACGTGGCGGTGCTCCACGGCTTGGTGCTGGAGAAAATCCTGGGAATTGACGCCGAGGCGCTGACGAAGCAGACGAACGTGGTTTACGCCCGGGACGCGCGCAATGCCATCAAGCGGGTGCATTCGGGCGAGATGCAGATGTGCTTCTTGATGAACCCGACGCGTCCGGAGCAGGTGGCCGAGGTGGCCGGGGCCGGCGAGCGCATGCCGCAGAAATCCACCGACTTCTACCCCAAGATGATAACCGGCCTGACCATCAACAAGTTCGACGTCTGATTTTCTCTACCGCGATTGGCCGATAATTGAACGTAGGGGCCGACCGACGGCGCGCCGTTCAGGTCGGCCCGCATGTCCCCTCTCCCTTTTAGGGAGCGGCGCGCCGACGGGTCAGGGCGAGGGTCGAGGCCGGGAACGCGAAATCGGCGACCCACAGAGGGGTCGCCCTACATTTTCCCTCTCCCTATGGGAGCGGCGCGCCGACGGGGTTTGGGGTGAGGGCTTCCTTAAACCCCCTCCCCCCTCTGGGGGGAGGGCTGGGGAGAGGGGTGAAGCGGCGGGGATTAAATCCCCGCCCTACATTTATGGCGTTAATCGTGCGTCAACCTCGTAGGGGCCGACCGACGGCGCGCCGTTCAGGTCGGCCCGCGGCGGCCCGCGGAGGACTCGTCCTACGGGGCCGCCCTACATTTCGGCGTAAGGCGGGGGGAGAAAAAACGGGCGGGTACACCGCCCTTTCGTTTATCCCCGTGTAACTACTCGAACGCCGCCTTTATCTCCCCCCAGCTCGCACCCTGGACCGCGGGCCCCGAGAAGGTCAGCCAAAGCTCCGGCACGTATTCGGTCTCCCGGGTGGAGATTGCCCCTGTAATGTCCCACTCCTGTACCTGCTCGGTGTCCCAGATCAGGATGCCGTAGGCCGTTTCCGGCGCGTCCACCCAGGGCGCGATGGGGGTGACGTCGAGGTCCACACAGTTGTCCCCCTCGACCAGGTAGAAGGAGGCCAACCAAGAACCCATCCCCGGCCGGTTGTTGTAGGTGATGGTCATCTCCTCCCAGGCGCCCCCCACCGCATAGGCGTTCTGCACGCCACCGGCGCCGGACGCGACGTGGAGTTGGAGCTGCGCCCCGACCAGATACGCTCCGTCGTATTCGTCCAGCCCGTAGAAATCGAAGTGCATGTAGGCAATCTCGACTAACAGACCCCACTGGTATTGGTTATAGATCACCAACATCAAAGGCTCGCCGCCGTAGTTGTCGTCGGTGTACTCAGGTTCGCTCTCCCACTCTTCCCAGTACTTGACGTAGCTGTCCCCGTCGGCCTCCACGACGACCTGCTCCGTGGCCAGGGCGACGGACACGGCGGCCAGGACGACCACGCACGCGAGCCAGAACCCCTTCATGATCGCCTCCTACTCGAACGCCGCCTTTATCTCCCCCCAGCTCGCACCCTGGACCGCGGGCCCCGAGAAGGTCAGCCGGAGCTCCGGCACGTATTCGGTCTCCCGGGTGTAGATTTTCCCCGGAACACAGTCACTTCCCGAGTTGTCCCAGATCAGGATGCCGTAGGCCGTTTCCGGCGCGTCCACCCAGGGCGCGATGGGGGTGACGTCGAGGTCCACGCAGTTGTCCCCCACGTCCATGTAGAAGGAGGCCAACCAGGTGCCCGCCCCCGGCCGGTTGTTGTAGGTGATGGTCATCTCATGCCAGGCGCTTTTCACCGTGTAGGCGCGCTGTTCCCAAACGGGTGTTTGGGCAAAGAATACAAGTTGAGCCTCGACTAAATCCGCGCCGTCGTATTCGCCGAGCCCGGAGAAATCGAAGTGCATGTAGGCAATCTCGATATCCACGGGATAATCCCCGTACTCGTCTCGGTAATACAGCACCCACATCAAAGACTCGTGGCCGAAGTTGTCGTAGATGTACTCCACTTCACCCTCCCCACACCAATAGTACCTGACGTAGCTGTCCCCGTCGGTCTCCAGGACGACCTGCTCGGTGGCCGGGGCGACGGCCGCGGCGGCCAGGACGAGGATGACGATTCCTCTCATCGTCATCGCAAACCTCCTTTTTTTACCTCCGGTTCTTCTCCATTATCCATCATTATAGCACGTCGGGGGGATAAAAAAGGCCGACTCCTCGGTCGGCGGTTTTAAGGGAGGGCGGCCCGTGAACCCTTGGTTTTCCTAACCCTCCGCTTTTTTAAGCGAGTCGGGCCGCCCACCCTTCTCCACCGGTAAAGATAACCAAAACTTCCCCGCCGTCAAGGCCCGACCGAAAAAAAACGACCGTGAGCCTTTTTCCCGGGCTTCCGACCAATCCGGTCTGCATTCCACTCACCCGCCGCCGGGAGACGCACCAAAACCCTTGCCACAGACGGGGCGGTTTTGTATCCTTTCCTTGCCTAAAACCCGGCCTTACCCGGACCGGAGGAAGCGCCGCCGGGAGGGGGGCTACGGAAACCCCCTGCGATGTGTCAATCCCGGTGCGGTAATCCGGCGAAAGGAGCAAATCTTGGGCAAGCACGACATCTGCCACGTCGAGTTCGATTCCACCGACATCGAGCGGACGCGGCGGTTCCTCGGCGGCCTCTTCGGCGACTGGCAGTTCCAGGGCTGGGGGGAGAACTACCTCCTGTTCTCGACCCCCGGCGGTCCCGGCGGCGGCATCAACCGGGTGGACAAGGTGCGGGGCGGCTCCGGCACCCTGGTCCACGTCGAGGTGGACGAGATAGAGCCCTACCTGGCGCGGGTGGAGGGCCTGGGCGGGCGCATCCACACGCCGAAGACCGAGATCCCCGAGGTCGGCTGGTTCGCCGTCGTCAAGGACCCCGACGGGAACCTCCTCGGCCTCTACCAGGACAAGCCGAAGTAGGGTATTGACGGGGGATCGGACCGCGGCGTCCGGCCCCCCCTTTTTCAAGAGGAGGGGCATGGCCGAGCACGACCTCTACCACTTCGAATGGGGCTGCACCGACATCGAGGCGACCCGGAAGTTCTTCGAAAAGCTCTTCGATTGGGAGTTCACCCCCTGGGCCGACAACTACATCCTGTTCCGCACGCCCTCGGGCCTTTCCGGCGCCCTGGCCCTGGTGGACGATCTGGAACCGACCGTCCGGCCGCTCCTGTATTTCCAGGTCGCCGAGCTGAAGCCCTATATGAAAAAGGCCAAGGAGCTGGGCGGCGACGTGGTCTCCGACATCCAGGAGGCGCCCGAGCTCGGCGAATTCGTCATCCTCGCCGACCCGGACGGTTCCTTTTTCGGCGTGTTCAAGCCGCTCGAGGAGGGCAAGTGACGGACGAGCGCGGTTTCAACATCCACTGCGTCTGCTCCCACGAGGAGGCCCGGCGGATTATCGAGGCCCAGAGCGGTTTCCGGCTCACCAACTGCGGCTGCCGCGAGGAGGTGGGCGGTTGCGAACGGTCGCGCACCGACGTCTGCCTCATGTTCCCCGGGGCGAAGGAGGTCAGCGACAACGGCGCGCCCTGGGCCATCAGCCGCGAGGAGGCCCTGGCCATCCTGCGCGAGGCGGGGCAGAAGCGACTGGTCGCCCGGCCCTGGCGGGAGGTGAGCCCGGACCGCGCCGACGGCATCTGCTTCTGCTGCGACTGCTGCTGCGGTTACTTCCGGGAGCCCGGCCGCTGGGAGTGCGACAAGGGGGCGATGGTCGAGCGGACGGACCGTGAGGTCTGCGCCGGCTGCGGCACCTGCGTGGAGGTCTGCTACTTCGGCGCCCGCACACTCGATGAAAAGGCGGGCGCTCTCGTTCTCGACGGGGAGAAGTGCTACGGTTGCGGCCTGTGCGTCGCGGCCTGCCCCAACGGGGCCGTGGAGCTTTTCACCCGCTGATTTTCCACATTTTTCCCTTGACCCCCCCCCGTGCTATGATACTATTTGCATGGTAAGTTGAAGCCTTCCTGTACCACATATTAACGGTTACTGCCATTAGGAGTAGTCATGAGGAAGTTGACGACAGCCCTGGTGGTTCTGTTCCTGGCCACGATCACCCTCGCTGCCGATGAGTGGCACATCGAGACCGTGGATTCGGCCGGCCTCGTAGGCGAATACACCTCCCTGGCGCTGGATTCCTCCGGCCGCCCCCACATCTCATATTACGACGAATCCAACTCTGCTTTAAAATACGCCCGCTGGGACGGCAGCTCCTGGCATTTCGATTCCGTTGCCGGGGTAGGAGACGGGGGTTGGTTCAATTCCCTGGCGCTGGATTCCTCCAACCACCCCAACATCTCCTATGGATTCGACGATCTTAGGTTCGCTAGGTGGAACGGTAGCTCTTGGCAGATCGAGACCGTTGACTCGCAAGAGTGGGTTTTCTTAGGCAGTTACAACTCCCTGGCGCTGGACTCCGACGATTACCCCCACATCTCTTATTACTATTTTGGTATGAACAACAGTGGTGTTAAATACGCCCGCTGGGATGGCTCGAACTGGCACATCGAGACCGTGGACGGGTCTGGTGGGTTTGGTTTAGGCAAATACACTTCCCTGGCGCTGGATTCCTCCGGCTACCCCCACATCTCGTATAGCAACCAACTCAACAATGATCTAGAATACGCCCGCTGGAACGGTAGCTCTTGGCAGATACAGACCGTTGACTCGGCGGGAGCAGTAGGCTTGTGCACCTCCTTGGAGTTGGATTCCTCCGGCCGCCCCCACATCTCATATTACGACGAATCCAACTCTGCTTTAAAATACGCCCGCTGGAACGGTAGCTCTTGGCAGATCCAGACCGTTGACTCGGAGGGAGATGTAGGCTATTACACCTCTCTGGCACTGGACTCATCCGGCTACCCCCACATCTCGTATTACGACGACACCAACAAAGATTTAAAATACGCCCGTTGGAACGGTAGCACCTGGCAAATCGAGACCGTGGACTCGGACGATTTGGTGGGCGAGTACACCTCCCTGGCGCTGGATTCGTACAACAACCCCCATATCTCGTATTACTACGCCTACAACTGCGACCTCAAATACGCCTGGTACGGTGACGAGTCGGGGGTGGAGGACGCGGAGCTTTCGGCGGGCGTTTGCGACGAGGGGGTGCTGGTCGGCTGGACGATAACCGGTGACGCACCGGCGGGCTTTAGCGTCCTGCGCTCAGCGGGTGAGGGTGAGCCGTTGGGAGTCTCCGGCGCGCTTCCCGGAACGGCGGCCCGCTGGCTGGATGCCGATGTGGAAGCGGGGGTTGAGTACCGCTACTGGCTGGAGGCGGTCGAGGAGGACGGGACGGTCTCGCGCTTCGGCCCCACGGAGGTGGTGACCTTCCCCGGAGCCGCGAGAGAGCTTAGCCTATCCGTTTATCCCAGCCCGGCGAGCGGGTCATTCACCGTTGACTACACGCTGCCCGTGGACGGCCCAATTACGATTGCGCTCTACGACCTCTCGGGTCGGCGGGTGGCGACGGTTCTCGACGGGGAGATGACCGCCGGCCGGCACGATGATTCCTACGACGCCTCGGCGCTCCCGCCGGGCGTGTACCTCGCCAGGCTTTCGACGGACGCTGGGAGCCTCACCGAGCGGTTGGTGATTACGCGGTAAAATCCTCGGTGATTGACGCGGGCCGACCTGAAGGTCGGCCCCTACGAGGGTGACGCGCGATTCACACCCCACCCGCCCGCGGGCGACCGTGGACGGTCGCCCCTACGGGTGGGATTCGCGGTTATTAAACGTAGGGCGGGGATTTTAATCCCCGCCGCTTTTTTATCTTGACCCTCACCCTAACCCTCTCCCTAAAAGGGAGAGGGGACATGCCCTCATCCCGACCAACGTCTCGTGTTTGCGATGACGTAGGGCGGCCCCTCCGCGGGCCGCCGTTCTACTTCGTTTCCCAATCACGCCGTTTTTAATGTTCCCTACCCCGACCCTCACCCTAACCCTCTCCCTAAAAGGGAGAGGGGACGGGCGGCAACCCTCACCCCGGCCCGTCGGCGCGCCGCTCACAGAGGGAGAGGGAAACCTCGGCGGTCCGCTACCGGGCCAGGACCAGGCGCCGGGTCTGGGTAAAACCGTCGGTAATCAATCGGTATAGGTAGACCCCGGACGGGACGTCCGCCTCCCAGACGCACCCGTGCCGTCCGGCGGCCAGCTCGGTGTCCACTAGGACGGCGACCCTCCGCCCCGCCAGATCGTAGACCGTCAGCTCCACGTGACCGCCGGTTCCCAGCTCGAAGCCGAAGTTCACCCTCCCCCTCGCCGGGTCGGGGTAGCAGGCGTGGAGGCGGGTTTCGCGGCCGATGGGTGATTCGTCCTCCGACGGCAGTCGGACCTGGGGCGAGAGGTGGCGGCGCCCCTGGGCGTCGAAGGCCTCGAAGCGGTAGTAGCAGGCCGCGTCGGGGACACCCGTGTCCAGGTAGGCGCCGGTTTCGGAACCGGGGAGGGGCGTATCGTTCAACCGCGTCCACCCGGCGTCGGGTCGGTATCCCGGTCCCAGGGCCTCGCCGGCGAAGGCGGTCTCCGTCCGCATGAGATGTACCGAGGCGTAAGACGCCCCCGAGGCGGGCTCGACCAGCCGGTAGATGTTCAACGCGACCAGGCCGTCGTCGCTGGTTATCCGCCATGAGAGGAGCGCCCCGTCCTCCGAGCGCTCGGCCCCGGTCGAGTCCCAGGCGAAGGCGTCCATGTGCAGGTCCACCGCCGCGTCGTAGGCCTGGACTATCCCCCAGCCGTAATCGTTGTCCGGGTCGTCGGCCCGGGTGGCGGTGTCCATGACGGCCTGGCGTATCTTGGCCGCGGTGGCGTAGGGGTTTACCTCCCGGAGAAGCGCCAGCACCCCGCCCACCAGGGGACAGGAGAGGCTGGTGCCGGAGACGAAATTGTAGGTGTCGGTCGAGCCGGCGTCGGCGGCGTAGGTGTAGTAGCCCATGGCGCAAACCTCGGGCTTGATGCGCCCGTCGGCGGTCGGTCCCCGGGAGGAGAATTCGGCCAACACGCCGTCGGCGTCCACCGCGCCGCATGCCAGAATGCCGTCGCAGTCTGACGGGGAGTTGAGCGTCCCCGCGCCGTCGCGCCCGCCGTTGCCCACCGAGTTCGCGTGGAGCATGCCGTTGTCCCGGGCCCAGTTCACCGCCAACGCCACCACCGTCGTCTCCCCGTCCAGTTCCTCGTAGGAGTAGTCCCCCTCGCCGTCGTCGAAGTAGCGGTAGCCGAGGGAGGAGCTGGACACGTCCGCCCCCAGGGCCTCGCCCCACTGCAGGCCGGACTGGAACCAGTACTCCTCGTCGTGGACCTCCCGGGTGATGTCCTCGGTTTTGGCCAGGAGGAAGGTGGCCCCGTAGGCCGGTCCGATGAGCTGGGTGGGGAAGTCGCCGCCCAGTGTGCTCCAGGTGAACGTCCCGTGGTACCACGCCTCCGGGTCGTCGCCCGGCTCGTCGTCCACGTCGTCGTCGTCGTTGACGAAGTCCCACTCGTCCTTCAGGTCCAGCCCGGCCAGGGCCTCGTGGTCGGTGCGGAAGCCGGTGTCCAGCATCAGCACCGTCACCCCGGCGCCGGAGTATCCCTCGTCGTGGAGCAGGTTCACCTGGATCTGGGTGATCTGGGTTTCCGAGGGGCCGTAGTCCAGGCCCGTCGGGCCGTAATGCGCGCTTTCCGCGGGAACGGCGTCGGTCAGGACGCTGGTCGCCGTGGGCTGGAGCCGGACGACGAAGGGGAGCCGGGCGACGGCGTCAATCTGGGCCAGGGTGGCGTCGAAACATACCGCGTTGGCGATGGCGCTGGCGCCGATGCGGCGGGTGACGAGGGAGGTGACCGCTTCGTCGTAAGGCGGATACACCGGCAGGTCGCGCTCGTCGGCCAGGGAGCCTGCGGGGCGGTTGAGGGCGCGGCGGGCGTACTGCTCCGGGTTCATCGCGGCAACGAAGGAGTCCAGGGCCGCCTCCATCTCCGCCGACCCGGCGTACCCCTTGTCGGCGAAGAAGGCCCAGACGCCGAGGAGCTCGTCGTCCCCGGCGCGCGCCATCTGACGCTCCAAGACCGGCGAAAATACGGCCGTCGCAAAAACGGGCAGCGTCGCCGTCAGGATTAAAAGAAGGGTCAGGCGCTTCATACCGCACCCCTTTAGACGTCGTGCTCCAAGCCCACTATAGCACGGGGTGGACCGCCGTACAAGGAAGCCGATTGGCAGGTAATTTACCCGCCGTTCGCGCGGGGCGGCCCTCAACCCGACCCCGCGCCTCGCTGCGATGACGTAGGGCGGCCCTTCTACGGGCCGCCGCGATTCTTTTTATGGCAGCCCTCACCCCTAATCCCTCTCCCACTGGGAGAGGGGGACCGCTTCGCCCCAAACCCCGATCCTCTCTTAAAATGTAGGGCGGGGATTTTAATCCCCGCCGCTTGACCCCTCAACCCGAC